>Ga0207874_1000628_pt1 | contig 49297 bp, 46 predicted proteins | sample HigsolmetaAR201D_FD_184833 | JGI IMG/M metagenome (GOLD analysis project Ga0207874, IMG submission 184833) | Ionic liquid and high solid enriched microbial communities from the Joint BioEnergy Institute, USA - AR20-1-D (SPAdes) (version 2) ...
CCCCGCCGACAACGGCGGGGACGGCTGACTAGACCACGCCCAGGGCGAGCATGGCGTCGGCCACCCGGATGAACCCGGCGATGTTGGCCCCGGCCACGTAGTTGCCCGGCTGGCCGTACTTGTCGGCGGTCTCCAGGCAGGTGTCGTGGATGCGGCCCATGATCTCGGCCAGCCGCGACTCGGTCTCGTCGAAGGTCCAGGAGTCGCGGGAGGCGTTCTGCTGCATCTCCAGCGCGCTGGTCGCCACGCCACCGGCGTTGACGGCCTTGCCCGGGGCGAACACCACGCCGGCCTCGTCGAACAGCTTGATCGCCTCCGGGGTGCACGGCATGTTCGCGCCCTCGGCGACGATGCGGCAGCCGTTGCGGATCAGCCGGGTGGCGTCGGCGCCGTTGATCTCGTTCTGGGTGGCGCACGGCACCGCGACGTCGCACGGCACCTCCCACACGTTGCTGTCGCGGATGAAGGTGGTCTTGCCGCCGCGCAGCTCGGCGTACTTGGCGATGCGCTCCCGGCGCACCTCCTTGACCTCCTTGAGCAGCTCCACGTCGATGCCCTCGGGGTCGTGGACGTAGCCGCTGGAGTCCGAGCAGGCCACCGCCTTGCCGCCGAGCTGGTGGATCTTCTCGATCGCGTAGATCGCCACGTTGCCGGACCCGGAGACGACCGCGGTCTTGCCCTCGAAGGTCTCGCCGCGGGTCTTGAGCACCTCCTGGATGAAGAACACCGTGCCGTAGCCGGTGGCCTCGGTGCGCACCTGGGAGCCACCCCAGGTCAGCCCCTTGCCGGTGAGCACACCGGCCTCCCAGCGGTTGGTGATCCGCTTGTACTGGCCGAACATGTAGCCGATCTCGCGGCTGCCCACGCCGATGTCGCCGGCCGGCACGTCGGTGTGCTCACCGAGATGGCGGTACAGCTCGGTGATGAACGACTGGCAGAACCGCATCACCTCGGCGTCGGAGCGGCCCTTGGGGTCGAAGTCCGAGCCGCCCTTGCCGCCGCCGATCGGCATCCCGGTCAGCGAGTTCTTGAAGATCTGCTCGAAGCCGAGGAACTTCACGATCCCCAGGTACACCGACGGGTGGAAGCGCAGCCCGCCCTTGTACGGGCCGAGCGCGGAGTTGAACTCTACCCGGAACCCGCGGTTGATCTGCACGACGCCCTGGTCGTCGACCCACGGCACCCGGAAGATGATCTGCCGCTCCGGCTCGCACAGCCGCCGGATGATCGCGTTGTCGACGTACTCGGGGTGCTTGGCCACCACCGGGCCGAGGCTGTTGAGCACCTCGTAGACGGCCTGGTGGAACTCGGTCTCGCCGGGGTTGCGGCGGGCGACCTCGTCGAAGATCTCGTGCAGTTTCTCGTGTAATCCGTTCATCTACTCCGCCTGGTAGCGCGGGAACACACCGGACGGGGCCGGCAGCGGTGTCCCCGGGGTGATACGGGTGCCGACGGCGGTGAAGTCCCGTCGGTCTTCCGGCTGCCCCAGCTGATCGAGCAGCCGGGCGCAGGAGGTCGGCATCACGGGCTGGGTCAGCAGCGCGGCGATGCGCACCACCTCGAGCGTGGTGTACAGCACGGTGCGGAACCGTAGCTGATCGGCCTCGTCCTCGGACTTGCGGAGTACCCAGGGCTCCTGTGCCGAGAAGTAGCGGTTGGCCGCGGCCAGCACCGACCACGTCGCCTCCAGCGCGAGGTGCATCGCGCAGTCGTCGTAGTGGGCGCGCACCCGCTCCAGCAGCCCGTCGGCGGCGTCGAGCAGCTCGGTCTCGGCCGCGGTGAACGGGCCCGGTTCGGGCACCACGCCGTCGAGGTTCTTGGCCACCATCGACAGCGAGCGCTGGGCGAGGTTGCCCAGCTCGTTGGCCAGGTCGGCGTTCATCCGGCCGATGATCGCCTCGTCGGAGTAGCTGCCGTCCTGGCCGAAGGGCACCTCGCGGAGCAGGAAGTAGCGCACCTGGTCCACGCCGAACGCGTCGATCAGGGCGTTGGGGTCGATGACGTTGCCCACCGACTTGCTCATCTTCTCGCCCCGGTTGTAGAGGAATCCGTGGGCGAATACCCGCCGTGGCAGCTCGATACCCGCCGACATCAGAAACGCCGGCCAGTACACGGTGTGGAACCGGATGATGTCCTTGCCGATCATGTGCAGATCGGCCGGCCAGTAGCGGCGGAACAACTCCGCGTCGGTGTCGGGGTAGCCCACCCCGGTCAGGTAGTTGGTCAGCGCGTCGACCCAGACGTACATGACGTGGCCGGGGTGCTCGGGCACCGGCACGCCCCAGTCGAAGGTGGTGCGCGAGATGGACAGGTCGCGCAGGCCGCCGGAGACGAAGCTGATCACCTCGTTGCGGCGCACCTCGGGCTGGATGAACTCCGGATGTCTGGCGTAGTGGTCGAGCAGCCGTTCGGTGTAGGCCGACAGCCGGAAGAAGTAGGTCTGTTCCTCGGTCCAGGTCACCGGGGCGCCGGTCTCGGTGGCCACCCGGGTGCCGTCCTCGCGCACCGTGGTCTCGCCCTCGGTGAAGAACCGCTCGTCGCGCACCGAGTACCAGCCGGCGTAGCTGTCGAGGTAGATGTCGCCGGCGTCCTCCATCCGGCGCCAGATGGCCTTGGCCGCCTCGTAGTGGTCCGGGTCGGAGGTGCGGATGAACCGGGAGAAGGAGATGTTGAGCTTCTCCTGCAGCCGCTGGAACACATCGGAGTTGCGCCGGGCGAGCTCGGCCGGGGACAGGCCCTCCCGGGCGGCGGTCTCGGCCATCTTCAGCCCGTGCACGTCGGTACCGGTGAGGAATCTCACGTCGTAGCCGTCGAGCCGCTTGAACCGCGCGATGGCGTCGGTGGCGATGTACTCGTAGGCGTGCCCGACGTGCGGATCGCCGTTGGGGTAGGCGATCGCGGTGGTGATGTAGAACGGCTTGCTCATCAGCAATCACCTTATGGTGTCGGGGTGAGTTCGAAGCGTGCAGGCAACCGGGAACGGCCCCCGGCCCCGGAGCCGCTGGCCCCGCTGATCGACGCCCACACCCATCTCGACGCGTGCGGCGCGCGCGATGCCGCGGGGGTCGCGGCGATCATGGACCGCGCCGCGGCGGTGGGGGTGCAGGCCGCGGTGACCATCGCCGACGACCTGGCCTCCGCGCAGTGGACCGAGCGGGCCGTGGACTGGGATCCACGGGTGTTCGCCGCCGTCGCGCTGCACCCCACCCGGGCCGGTGAGCTGACCGAGCAGGCCCGGGCCGAGTTGGAGCGGCTGGCGCGGCATCCGCGGGTGGTGGCGGTCGGGGAGACCGGCATGGACCTGTACTGGCCGGGCCGGCTGGAGGGCTGCGCGGACCGCGACACCCAGCGGGAGGCCTTCGCCTGGCACATCGACCTGGCCAAGCGGGTGGGCAAGCCGCTGATGATCCACAACCGCGAGGCCGACGCCGACGTGCTCGACGTGCTGCGCGCCGAGGGGGCGCCGGAGACGGTGATCTTCCACTGCTTCTCCTCCGACGCGGTCATGGCCCGGACCTGTGTGGACGCCGGCTGGGTGCTCAGCCTGTCCGGGACGGTGTCGTTCCGCAACGCGCGGGCGCTGCACGAGGCGGCGCCGCTCATCCCGCCGGAGCAGTTGCTGGTCGAGACCGACGCGCCGTTTCTGACCCCGCATCCGCACCGCGGGGCGCCGAACGAGCCGTACTGCCTGCCCTACACGGTGCGGGCGCTCGCGGCGTTGCTGGACCGGCCCGCCGAGGAACTGGCCCGGCAGACCACCGCGACCGCGATCCGGGTCTACGGGCTGCAGGGCGGGTTGCCGTTGCTAGATCAGTTCGTTACCGTTCCGTAATCGTAGCTTCGCCGTTACGGCGACCCTGACCCCGATCACTTCGGAGTATCGAGCTCTTGCATGTAGTCACCAGGCTCCACGAAGCCCGTTCGGGCACGCTGCGCCTGCTGGTCGGCGCCATCCTGGTCACGCTCATCGGTGCCGGTGCCTTCGCGGTGTCGGCCCACAAGACCGTCACCCTCACCGTGGACGGGACCGAGCTGACGGTCTCGACCATGAAGTCGCGGGTGATCGACATCATCGAGGAGAACGGCTTCAGCGTCGGGGAGCGTGACGACCTCTATCCGGCCGCCCACGAGCAGGTCGGCGACGCCGCCACCATCGTGCTGCGGCGCAGCCGGCCGCTGGAGCTGTCGCTGGACGGGCAGGAGAGCCGGCAGGTGTGGACCACCGCCGCCACCGTCGACGAGGCGCTGTCGCAGCTGGCGCTGCACGACGTCGCCCCGGCCGCGGCCAGCCGCGGCACCCGGGTGCCGCTGGACGGGATGAGCCTGGCCGTGGTGACCCCGAAGACCGTGCACATCGACGACGGCGGGGTGCAGCGCACCGTGCACCTGGCCGCCCCGAACGTCGGCGCGCTGCTCGCGGCCGCCGGCGCCCCGCTGGAGCAGGGCGACCGGGTGACGCCGCCGGCCTCGACCCCGGTCGTGGACGGCATGCAGGTGCAGGTCACCCGGATCCGGGTGGAGAAGGTCACCGAGCGGTTGCCGCTGCCCCCGACGCACCGGCGCATCGAGGACGTCACGCTGAACATGAGCCGGCAGATCGTCGAGGACCCGGGCGCCCCCGGCACCCAGGAGATCACCTTCGCGGTGTCCAAGGTCAACGGCGTCGAGACCGGCAGGATGCCAGTAGCCAATGTCATTCTGGAACCGGCCCGTGAGGGTGTGCTGCGGGTGGGCGCCAAGCCCGGGACCGAGGTGCCGCCGGTCAAGGACCTGCACCTGTGGGAGGCCCTGGCCCAGTGCGAAGCCGGTGGTAACTGGTCCATCAACACGGGTAACGGTTATTACGGTGGCGTCCAGTTCGACCAGAACACCTGGGAACGGAACGGTGGTCTGCGGTATGCTCCAAGGGCCGATTTGGCAACAAAGGAAGAGCAGATCGCGATTGCTGAAGTCACTCGGGCGCGGCAAGGGTGGGGAGCCTGGCCCGTGTGTAGCGGAAGAGTGGGGGCATCCTGACTATCCGACTACTCGGCCGTACCGAGATCCGACATCTGGCGAAGTCCATCGACTTCCGCCCGCGTAAGGCCTTCGGGCAGAACTTTGTTCACGACGCGAACACGGTGCGCCGCATCGTCTCGGCCTCCTCGGTCAACAAGCACGATCACGTCCTGGAGGTCGGGCCCGGCCTCGGTTCGCTGACGCTCGGCCTGCTTGATCGCGGTGCCCACGTGACCGCCGTGGAGATCGACCCGGTCCTGGCGCAGCAGCTGCCCAAGACCATCGCCGACCACTCGCACAGCGAGATCAACCGGCTGACGGTGCTCAACCGCGACATCCTCACGCTGTACCCGCAGGACCTCGAGGTCCAGCCCACCGCGCTGGTCGCCAACCTGCCGTACAACGTGGCGGTGCCGGCCCTGCTGCACCTGCTGGCCGAGTTCCCGACCATTCGCACGGTCATGGTGATGGTGCAGGCCGAGGTGGCCGAGCGGCTGGCCGCCGAGCCGGGCAGCAAGGAGTACGGCGTCCCGAGCGCCAAGGTCCGGTTCTACGGCAACGTGCGCCGCTACGGCATGGTCTCGCCGACGGTGTTCTGGCCCATTCCGCGGGTGTACTCCGGGCTGGTCCGGCTGGACCGCTACGAGACCTCGCCGTGGCCGACCGACCCCGAGTTCCGGGAGAAGGTCTTCGAGCTGATCGACATCGCGTTCGCGCAGCGGCGCAAGACCTCCCGCAACGCCTTCGCCGAGTGGGCGGGCTCGGGCAACGAGTCGGCCCGCCGGTTGCTGGCCGCCAGCATCGACCCGGCCCGCCGCGGCGAGACGCTGTCCATCAAGGACTTCGTCCGGCTGCTGCAGCGCACCGAGGAGTTCACCTCAACGCGCGGCTGACCTGCGCCAGCAGTTCGGCGCAGTCCGGGTGGCGCAGTTCGGGCTCCTTGGCCAGGGCGCGGCCCACCGCGGTGTCCAGCGCGCGTGGCAGGCGGTCATCGCGCACCGACAGCTGCGGCGGCGGCTGGGTCAGGTGCGCCTCCATGAGCTCGGTCTGCGACGCCCCGGTGAACGGCGGCGCCCCGGTGAGCACCTCGACCAGCGTGCAGGCCAGGGCGTACTGGTCGCTGGCGGCCGACGGCGCCTGGCCGAGCAGCAGTTCCGGCGCGGTGTAGGGCAGCGAGGCCTGCACCGGCACCGGCCGGCGCGACACCTCCACCCCGTCGGTGCGGACGAACTCCCACACCTCGTGGGCCACCCCGAAGTCGATGAGCACCGCGCGCACCGGGCGGCCGGGCGCGGCCAGCAGGATGTTGGCCGGTTTGACGTCGCAGTGCACGATGCCGCAGCGGTGCGCGTGGTCGAGCGCGTCGGCGATCTGGGCCAGCGCGGCGACGCGCTCGGCGGGCCCCGGCAGCCCGGTCACCGGCCCGCCGGTGAGCAGTTCCATCGCCAGCCAGCCCGGCCCGCTGGCGTACATGCGCACCACGTGCGGGTGGTCGAGCCTCGCGGCGAGCTGGTACTCGCGCTGCAGCAGGGCCAGCCGGTCCGGATCGCGCTCGCCGGTCTCGAGCACCTTGAGCGCCACCCCGGCGGGCCCGGTGCGGGGCGCGACCGGGTGGGCGCGGTAGACCACCCCGTGCCCGCCGCGGCCGAGCACGCCGTCGACGACGTACCCCTCGAACTCCGCCCCGGTTGCAAGCACAGTCACACCCTAGGCGGCCCGCCGGGCGCGAAGTGGCCCGCCGTACCCGCCCGGCGCTAGGGTTCTGCGATGTGTCCGGCAACACCGCTTCCGAGTGGGTGCCCACCGGATCGGTGACGGTCCGGGTCCCCGGCAAGCTCAACCTCTACCTCGGCGTGGGCGACCTGCGTGAGGACGGCTACCACGAGCTGACCACCGTCTTCCAGGCGGTGTCGCTGTGCGACGAGATCACCGTGCGCGCCGCGGACGTGCTGTCGCTGGAGCTGACCGGGGAGGGGGCCGAGGCGCTGCCCGCGGACGAACGCAACCTGGCCTGGCGGGCCGCCGAGCTGATGGCCGAGCACGTCGGCCGCGCCCCGGACGTGGCGATCTCGATCACCAAGGCCATCCCGGTGGCCGGCGGCATGGCCGGCGGCAGCGCCGACGCCGCCGGGGTGCTGGTCGCGATGAACGCGCTGTGGGAACTCGGGGTGCCCCGACGCGACCTGCACGCGCTGGCCGCCCGGCTGGGCAGCGACGTGCCGTTCGCGCTGCACGGCGGCACCGCGCTGGGCACCGGCCGGGGCGAGGAGTTGGCCACCGTGCTGGCCCGCAGCGAGTTCCACTGGGTGCTGGCCTTCGCCCACCGGGGCCTGTCCACCCCGGCGGTGTTCGCCGAGCTGGACCGGCTGCGCGCCGTCGCCGACCGCCCGGCGCCGCCGCGGCTGAGCGACCCCGAACCGCTGCTGACCGCGCTGGCGGCGGGCGATCCGGCCGCCCTGGCGCCGCTGCTGGGCAACGACCTGCAGCCGGCCGCGCTGAGCCTGTACCCGGAGCTGCGGCGCACGCTGCGGGCCGGCACCGAGGCCGGGGCGCTGGCCGGGCTGGTATCCGGGTCCGGGCCGACGTGCGCGTTCCTGTGCGCCTCGGCCGAGTCGGCGGTGGAGGTCGGTGCCCGGCTGGCCGGGGCGGGGGTGTGCCGCACGGTCCGGGTGGCCGGTGGCCCGGTGCCCGGGGCGCGGGTGGTCCCGGCGCCGAGCCGGTTGTGAGACTTGCCTCAAAAAGCACAAGAGTTTGGCGGCTACTTAAGAGTCTCTTAAGATGAGCCGGGTGGAAACAAGCGGTCGGGTTTTGGGCGCCGCGTCCCGGGTTCGCGGGGCGCGCGGCCGGACGGCCACCGCGACCGTGCCCGGCCCTGACGAGCCTGTTTACGGCACATCACCGTTTCGAGACACAATCGCTTCCCAATTGTGCGCGCGTGCCTGCTCGGAATCGCGCGCGGTGAGGCGGAGCATTATTCATCGGGCAACGGCTGAGGGGCTGACGCCGGGATCCAGGAGGCTGTGGTGAGCAGATTTACCGAGAAGATGTTCCACAACGCCCGCACGGCCACCACCGGCATGGTCACCGGCGAGCCGCACGCACCCGTCCGGCACACCTGGGGCGAGGTGCACGAGCGGGCCCGCCGGATCGCGGGCGGCCTGGCGGCGGCGGGCGTCGGCCCCGGTGACGCGGTGGGCGTGCTGGCCGGCTGGCCGGTCGAGATCGCCCCGACCGCGCAGGGCCTGTGGATCCGCGGTGCCAGCCTGACCATGCTGCACCAGCCCACCCCGCGCACCGACCTGGCGATGTGGGCCCAGGACACCCTGAACGTGATCGGGATGATCGAGGCCAAGGCCGTGATCGTCAGCGATCCGTTCCTGTCGGCCATCCCGGTGCTCGAGGAGCGCGGGGTCAAGGTCCTCACCGTCGAGGCGCTGCTCGCGCACGACCCGATCGACCCGGTGGACACCGCCGAGGACGACGTGGCGCTGATGCAGCTCACCTCCGGGTCGACCGGCTCGCCGAAGGCCGTGGTGATCACCCACGCCAACCTGTACTCCAACGCCGAGGCGATGTTCATCGGCGCCAAGTACGACGTCGAGCGCGACGTCATGGTCAGCTGGCTGCCCTGCTTCCACGACATGGGCATGATCGGCTTCCTGACCGTGCCGATGTACTTCGGCGCCGAGCTGGTCAAGGTCACCCCGATGGACTTCCTGCGCGACACCCTGCTGTGGCCGCGGCTGATCCACAAGTACAAGGGCACCATGACCGCCGCTCCGAACTTCGCCTACGCGCTGCTGGCCAAGCGGCTGCGCCGGCAGGCCGAGCCGGGCGAGTTCGACCTGTCCACGCTGCGGTTCGCGCTGTCGGGTGCCGAGCCGGTGGAGCCGGCCGACGTCGAGGACCTCATCGACGCCGGCAAGCCGTTCGGCCTGCGGCCGGAGGCCATCCTGCCGGCCTACGGCATGGCCGAGTCGACGCTGGCGGTGTCGTTCTCCGAGTGCGGCGCCGGGCTGATCGTCGACGAGGTCGACGCCGACCTGCTCTCGGCGCTGCGCCGCGCGGTGCCGGCCACCAAGGGCAACACCCGCCGGCTGGCCACCCTCGGCCCGCTGCTGCGCGACCTCGAGGCGCGCGTGGTCGACGAGGACGGCAACGTGCTGCCGCCGCGCGGGGTGGGGGTCATCGAGCTGCGCGGTGCGCCGATCACCCCGGGCTACGTGACGATGGGCGGCTTCGTGCCGGCCCAGGACGAGCACGGCTGGTACGACACCGGCGACCTGGGCTACCTGACCGAGGAGGGCCACGTGGTGGTCTGCGGCCGGGTCAAGGACGTCATCATCATGGCCGGCCGCAACATCTACCCGACCGACATCGAGCGGGCCGCCCAGCGGGTGCAGGGCGTGCGGCCGGGCGGTGCGGTCGCGGTGCGGCTCGACGCCGGGCACTCCCGCGAGACCTTCGCCGTCGCGGTGGAGTCCAACCTGTGGCAGGACCCGGCCGAGGTGCGGCGCATCGAACACCAGGTGGCCCACGAGGTGGTCTCCGAGGTCGACGTCCGGCCGCGCAACGTCGTGGTGCTCGAGCCCGGCGCCATCCCGAAGACCTCGTCGGGCAAGCTGCGCCGGTCCAGCTCGGTCTCGCTGGTCACCTAGTCCGCTGCGGCGGGGTGGGCGAGAGCTGCTCGTAGACCCACCACCAGATCCGTTCGTGTTCGGCCGCGCCGATGATTCCGGCGTCGAGTTGTTCGTCGGCGCGCCCGAGCGCCGCGGCCAGCGCGTCGATCCGTTCCCGGCTGCGGCGGGCCGACGCCGGGTCCTGGGGTGCGCTCACCGCCTCCAGCGTGCGCACCTGACGCCGCGCCGGCCCGGCCAGATGCAGCACCGCGGCCCCGGCCGCGAGGTAGACGGCGGTGGCCACCAGGAACGCCGGGCCCTGCTCCAGCCGCGCGTAGGCCACCAGGGCGGCGGCCAGCCACACCGCGAATCCCCAGACCGGATAGCCGCGCGCGGCGCGGATCCAGCGTCGGTCGGTGTCGGTCAGCCCCGGTGGATAGACCACGAGCCGGTGCCGGGTGAGCCCGAACCGGTCCGGCCGGACCTCGATCGACCCCCACCGGTGCGGGCCGTCGAGCAGACGCCGCAGACGCATGCCCCCAGGATGGCCCACCGGGGGCGGTGCCGGCCAAAGCTGAGTGTAGTGATCTAAACGCAGCTGTATGAGGTTGACGGGTCACCCCACGGTGCGCGCGGTGCAGGGCCGGCCCCGGCGCGAACCCGGCGTCATCGACGCCGGCTGGCTGCGGCGGATCTGCCTGGAGGCCGGGGCCGACGACGTCGGCTTCGCCCGGGTGACGACCCGGCGCTGGCCGACGAGGTCGAGCCGGTGCGGGCCGCGCTGCCCGGTGCGCGCAGCTACATCTCGCTGGTGGTGCGGCTGAACCGGGACAACGTCCGCTCCACCGCCCGCAGCGTGGCCAACCAGGAGTTCCACCGCGGCGGCGACCTGCTCAACGAGGCCGCCCACCGCATCACCCGGGCGCTGCAGGACGCCGGCTACCGCGCGCTGAACCCGTCGGCGACGTTCCCGATGGAGATGGACAACTTCCCGGGCCGGATCTGGGTGGTGGCGCACAAGCCGGTGGCGGTGGCGGCCGGCATGGGGGTGATGGGCCTGCACCGCAACGTGATCCACCCCAGGTTCGGTAACTTCGTCCTGCTGGCCATCGTGGTCGTCGCCGCCGACATCTCCGAATACAGTCGCCCGCTGGACTATTCGCCCTGCCTGGACTGCAAGCTGTGCGTGGCGGCCTGCCCGGTGGGGGCCATCGGCAAGAACGGCGAGTTCGACTTCCTGGCCTGCTCGGTGCACAACTACCGGGAGTTCATGGGCGGATTCACCGACTGGGCGCAGACCATCGCCGACAGCGCCGACGCGGCCGATTTCCGTTCCCGGGTCAGCGATTCGGAGAACGCGTCGATGTGGCAGAGCTTGTCGTTCAAGGCCAACTACAAGGCCGCCTTCTGCCTGGCGGTGTGCCCGGCCGGCGAGGACGTCATCGAGCCCTACCTCGACGACCGCAAGGCCTTCCTGGACCTGGTGCTGCGTCCGCTGCAGGACAAGCGCGAAACCCTTTACGTGCTGCCGAATTCCAAGGCCAAGGCGTACGCCGAGCGGCGTTTCCCGCACAAACCGGTCAAGGTCGTCGACAGCGGCATCAAGGGCCTGAGCTGAGTCAGTTCCGGAACTCGAGCACCTCGTCCACCGGCCGGCGCGGGGTGGGCTCGGGATGGTCCGCGGTGGCGGTGCCGATCCGCACCAGCACCTGCGGCAGGCCGGTGCCGCCGGTGAGCTCGCGCACGATGTCGCGGCTGGGCTGCAGCTCCATCAGGTGGGTGAGCGTGCAGGTGGCCAGCCCGGCCGCGGTGCACTCCAGCAGCAGCGCCGACAGCGCCTCGCCGCAGTACAGCGCGTCGCGCGGGGTGTCGTCGGGGGTGCTGATCACCGCGAGCACCGAGCGGTCGTGGGCGACGCCGGGGCGGCGGTCGGCGTCACCGCGGGTCGGGAACGCCCGGGCGACGTCGACGCGCTGCTGCTCCTGCGCGCTGGGCAGCGACTCCGGCGGCAGCCCCTGGGTGACCCAGGTCGGGGTGGTCCACCACTGCAGCTCGGCCTGGTAGGAGGCGTCGTAGCGGCGCAGCGACTCGCTCAGCCGGGAGGCCTGGGCGAGTTTCGGGCGGGCGTCTTCCGGCAGCACGCTGAGCGTGACATCGCTACCGAACACGTTGCGCCGCAACACCTCAAGCACCAGATCCCAGCCCTGCGGCGGGTCGAAGGGCAGCCGGTCGGTGTGCCGGCGGGTGATCGCCTCGGCCCGCTCGCGCACGCCCTCGGCGATCAACGTCGCCGGCCGCATCGTCACGGTGGCCAGATGGTCGGGGTCGTTCGGGTTGGGGAAGCGCTGGGTGGCGCTGTCCCAGCCGGCGGCGGCCAGCGCGACCCGCAGATGGTCCAGTGCGGCACCGCAGCTCATCACCAGCTCGCGCCCGGAGCGGTCGGTGGAGCGGCCGATGCGGGTCGGGTCGGCGTGCAGTTCGATCGACCGCCGGCCGCCGTCCTCGGACACGATCCACCGCCACGGCTGGCTGTTGTGCAGCGAGGGCGCCCGACAGGCGAGTTCGACGGCCTGCCGGATGGTGTCGTCGGACGGTCTGCTGTCGGTCACGGGGCTCACCGCTTTCTGCGTCGTGTTCACTGACGACTCTGCGGGGTGCCGGGCCGCAGCACAAGGGCATTACGCCATTTGTTGCGTCCCATCCGCCCCACCCACCGCCGCGGGCCCACCACCGCTCGCGGGAAGCAGCGGAAAGCTACCAGGCGTGCACGATGTTCTGCGCCGCGGTCAGCCCCTGCTGGATCAACAGCTCGGTGGCGTCGGCGGCCTGCTCGCAGACCGTCGGCACCTCGGGCCGCTCGGTCGGGCCGAACGGCTCGAGCACGAACGTCGCGGCGGGCTTGCGCCCCGGGGGCCGGCCGATGCCGATGCGCACCCGGTAGAAGTCGTGGCTGCCCAGCGCGGCGGCCACCGACTTCAGCCCGTTGTGGCCGGCCACCCCGCCGCCGAACTTCAGCCGGATCCGGCCGAAGTCGAGGTCCATCTCGTCGTGGATGACCACCACGTCGGCCGGCGGGGCGGAGTAGAACTTCGCCAGCGGCCCGACCTGCTTACCGGACTCGTTCATGTAGCAGCGCGGTTTGGCGACCACCACCGGCCGGCCCGCGAGCCGGCCGGTGACGATCTCCGCGCCCGACTTCTTGTGCGCCTTGAACCCCGCACCCAGGCGGGCGGCGAGGATGTCGGCGACCATGAAGCCGAGATTGTGACGGGTTGCCGCGTAGGTGGGCCCGGGGTTGCCCAGGCCCACCACCAGCAGCGGTCCGCCGGATTCCGCCATCGGCGAGCGGGCCGGTTACTCGGCCGCTTCTTCGCCCGGCGCGGCGGCGCCCTCGCCCTCGAGCTGCTCGGCCGACGGAGACTCGATGACGTGCACCACCAGGGTGTCGGCGTCGGTCACCAGCGTGGCGCCCTCGGGCAGCTCGATCTGGCCGGCGGTGATGTTGGTGCCGGCCGGCAGGTCCGCGACGGAGACCACCAGCTGCTCGGGGATGGACAGCGCCTCGGCCTCGATCTCGATCTCGTTGAGCTCCTGGGTCACCAGGCCGCCCGGCGCCGGGTCGCCCTCGACCACGACGGTCACCGCGACGGTGACCTTCTCGCCGCGCTGCACGACCAGCAGGTCGGCATGCTGGATGGTGCGCTTGATCGGGTGGATGTCGAGCGCCTTGGTCAGCGCCAGCTGCTCGGTGCCCTCGATGTCGAGGGTCAGCACCGCGTTGGCGCCGTGGTGACGCAGCACCGCGGCGAACTCGCGGGCCGGCAGCTCCAGGTGCCGGGGCTCGGTGCCGTGGCCGTAGAGAACGGCCGGGATGCGGCCCTCGCGGCGGGCCCGGCGCGAGGCGCCCTTACCGGTCTCCTTGCGGACCGTCGCGGTCAGCTTGTCGGGAATCTGGGCCGTGTTCTTGGCCATCGTCATTCGCTCCTGTGCCGTTGGGACGTACGCACACGGCCAGGGAGCACCCGAACTCACGAAGAAATCAGATCCCGCCGATAACGGTGGTCGAGCCACCCTCGCCGTGACGAAGTCCCAGGTTAGCGCACCGCGGCCGGGATCCCGAAATCGGGCGGGCCGGCCTCAGCTCGGGAAGCGGGTGTCGGTGAGCTGCTCGGAGAGCCGCCACAGCGCCTCGGCGGTGTCGGTGCGGCGGGCCAGTGGGCTGCGCGGCACCAGCGCCGACGGCCCCCACATCCCGTACTTCGGCCCGACGAAGCTGTCGCCGGGGAGGTCCTGGGCGACCGCGTACAGGGTGTGCTGGGCGCCGTAGTCGGCGTCGGTGGCCAGGATCCGGTTGCCGACGCCGGCGATCCGGTCGAAGAGCCGTGCGCCGGTGCGGCCCTGCAGGTTGGTCGCCGAGTAGCCGGGGTGGGCCGCGACCGCCCGCACCGGCGAGCCGGCGCGGCCGAGCCGGCGCTGCAGCTCGCTGGTGAACAGCAGGTTGGCCAGCTTGGACTGGGCGTAGGCACCCCACCGCGAGTACGGCCGGGCCTTCCAGTTCAGGTCGTCAAGGTTGATCCGGCCGAACCAGTGCATGTACGACGACACCGTCACCACCCGGTCGGTGATGCGCGGCAGCAGCAGGTTGGTCAGCGCGAAGTGGCCGAGGTGGTTGGTGCCGATCTGGCTCTCGAACCCGTCGGCGGTGCGGCTCAGCGGCACGGCCATGATGCCGGCGTTGTTCACCAGCACGTCCACGGGGCCGTCGAGGCCGGCGGCGAACTCGCGCACCGAGGCCAGGTCGGACAGGTCCAGCCGGCGCACGGCCACCTCGCCGGTCAGCTGCGCGGCGGCGGCCTCGCCCTTGGCGGCGTCGCGCACCGCCAGGATCACGCGGGCGCCCACCCGGGCCAGTTCCCGGGCGGTGACCAGCCCCAGGCCGCTGTTGGCGCCGGTGACGACGACGGTGCGTCCGGTGAACGGGGGCAGATCGGCTGCGGTCCACATGGCCATCAACCTTAGGGCGCGCACCCCGCGGCGCAGGTCACTTCGGTGCGATGGTGAAGCCCCGGATGATGGCCTCGATGTCGGGGCCGTTGGCGCCGGCGTCCTCGGCGTAGCTGGTGACGGTGAGCTGGACCAGGTAGCGCCGGCCGGCCGGGCTGGTCGGGAGGACGATGCGGTTGTAGGACTGCATCCGCCGGCCGTTGAGGTCGTAGCTGCCCTCGATCATCGACGACGGCCAGCCGTGCCACGGCTCGTTGGAGGCGTTGAGCCGCTTGAAGTTCTGCGACCGCTCGGCGTCGACCCAGCCGTGCTCGACGGCTTTGGCGGCGTCGAAGTCGCCGACCAGCTCGAACACCATCAGCATCGCGATCGGGTAGGTGTCGCCCTTGGCAATCACCCGGGTGCCGGGCGCGAGGTTGGTGTTGACGTAGGGCTGCCACCCCTTCGGGGTGGGGATGAAGACGGTCAGGTCCGGCAGTTTCTCCGGGGCCACCGGCTCGCCGACCACCCCGACGCTCTCCAGGTACTCGTGGATCGCCATCTCCTCCTCGCCGGCCGGGGCCGACGTGGTGGTGGTCGGGGTGGTCCACACCGCCCGGTAGTCCGGGATGGGCTCACCGCAGCCGGCCAGCAGCACGCCGGCCAGCCCTGCGCCGGTCAGCAGCGCCGCGAGTGCCGTGCCGGGCGTGCGGCTCACAGAATCTCTTGCACCGTCTCGATCGGCCGGGCCAGCCGGGTGCCCTTGTCGGTGACCACGAACGGCCGCTGGATCAGGATGGGGTTGGCCACCATGGCGTCGAGCAGCTCGTCGTCGGAGGCCTCGGCCAGGTTGAGCTCGGCGTAGACCGCCTCCTTGGTGCGGACCGCGTCGCGCACCCCGATCCCGGCATCGCTGATCAGCTTGGCGAGCTCGTCACGCGTCGGCGGGGTCTTGAGGTACTCCACGATCTGCGGCTCGACACCGTTGTCGCGCAGCAGCTGCAGCGTCTTGCGCGAGGTCGAGCAGCGGGGGTTGTGGTAGATCTTCGCCATTGGCCCAGGGTACCCGGCGGGTCTTCGCGGATCCCCTATGCGGACCCGTCGAAAAGGCTTGTCACCGAACCGTTGTCGAACACCGCGCGGATGGTGTTGGCCAGCAGCGGCGCGATCGACAGCACGGTCAGCTGCGGGAACCGCTTGTCCTCGGTGATCGGCAGGGTGTTGGTGACGATCACCTCGCGGGCGCCGCATTCGGCGAGCCGCTTGGGCGCCGGGTCGCTGAGCACGCCGTGGGTGGCGGCGATGATGACGTCCTTGGCGCCGTCCTTCTTCAGCAGCTCGACCGCGCCGGCGATGGTGCCGCCGGTGTCGATCATGTCGTCGGTCAGCACGCAGGTCTTGCCCTTGACCTCGCCGACCACCCGGTTCGACTTGACCTGGTTGGGGACCATCGGGTCGCGGGTCTTGTGGATGAACGCCAGCGGCACCCCGCCCAGGGCGTCGGCCCACTTCTCGGCCACCCGCACCCGGCCGGAGTCGGGGGATACCACGACCAGGTCCTCGTCGGCGTAGTTCTCGGCGATGTAGCCGGTGAGCAGCTTCTGGGCGCGCATGTGGTCCACCGGCCCGTCGAAGAAGCCCTGGATCTGGTCGGTGTGCAGGTCGACGGTGATGATCCGGTCCGCGCCGGCGGTGCGCAGCAGGTCGGCCACCAGCCGGGCCGAGATCGGCTCGCGGCCGCGGTGCTTCTTGTCCTGGCGGGCGTACGGATAGAACGGCAGGATCGCCGTGATCCGCTTCGCCGAGCCCCGCTTGAGCGCGTCGAGCATGATGAGCTGCTCCATCAGCCACTTGTTCAGCGGCGCGGGGTGGCTCTGCAGCACGAATGCGTCGCAGCCGCGGACCGACTCCTCGAACCGGACGAAGATCTCGCCGTTCGCGAAGTCCCGCGCGGTCTGCGCGGTGACCGGAACATCGAGTTCCTTGGCCACCTGCTCGGCGAGCTCGGGGTGCGCTCGGCCCGAGAAGAACATCAGGTTTTTACGGTTGTCAGTCCACTCGGTGCCCACTGATTTCGCCGCCCTTACCGGTTCGCCCGATCGATGCCGGAGCCAATGGTACGTAGTCTCGCGCGCGGCCTGCGTCCGGGTGGCCCGAACAGCGGAAATCGGTGATCCGGGTCACTGCCCGGCGGACTTCCTGGCGCGCTGCGCGGCCTCCGCCGACGGGGTGCCGGGTCGTTTGCGCAGCACCCAGTCCTCGATGTTGCGCTGCGGGCCGGCCGAGACGGCCAGCGCGCCCGGCGGCACGTCCTCGCGCACCACGGTGCCGGCCCCGGTGTAGGCGCCGTCCCCGACGGTGACCGGGGCGACGAACATGGTGTCGCTGCCGGTGCGCACGTAGGAACCGATCCGGGTGCGGGCCTTGTTCACCCCGTCGTAGTTGACGAACACGCTGGACGCGCCGATGTTGCTGTGCTCGCCGATGTCGGCGTCGCCGACGTAGGTCAGGTGCGGCACCTTGGTGCCGGTGCCGATGGTGGCGTTCTTGGTCTCCACGAACGCGCCGAGCTTGCCCTCGGCGCCGAGCACGGTGCCCGGACGCAGGTAGGTGAACGGGCCGACGGTCGCCCCCGGCCCGATGGTCGAGTCGCTGCCGTGGGTGCGGCACACCGTGGCCCCGTCGCCGACGGTGACGCCGGACAGGGTGGTGTCCGGGCCGATGTCGCAGCGCTCGCCGATGCTGGTGCCGGCCAGCAGCTGGGTGCCCGGCCGCACCACGGTGTCGCGGCCGATCCGCACGTCGGCGTCGATCCAGGTGGTGGCCGGGTCGATGACGGTGACCCCGGCCAGCTGGTGGGCGGTGACGATGCGCCGGTTGAGTTCGGCGGCCAGTTCGGCCAGCTGCACCCGGTCGTTGACCCCGGCCAGCAGCACGGGGTCGGCGACGTGTTCGGCGCGCACGGTCCGGCCGTCCTCGCGCAGGATGGCGATGACGTCGGTCAGGTACCGCTCGCCCTGGGCGTTGTCGGTGTGCAGCCGGCCCAGCGCCGAGCGCAGGGCGGCCGAGTCGAAGGCGTACACCCCGCCGTTGACCTCGCGGATGGCGCGCTGCTCGGCGGTGGCGTCGCGGTGCTCGACGATGGCGGCCAGCCCGCCGTCCGCGGTGCGCACGATGCGGCCGTAGCCGGTGGGGTCCTCGACGGTGGTGGTGAGCACGGTGGCCGCGGCGCCGTGCGCGACGTGGCCGGCGACCAGCGCCTGCAGCGTCGCGGCGTCGAGCAGCGGCACGTCGCCGGCGGTGACCACGACGGTGCCGGAGAACTCCTCGGGCAGCGCCGACAGCCCGCACTCGGTGGCGTGCCCGGTGCCGTGCTGTTCGTCCTGCACCGCGATGTCGATGCGCCGGCCGAGCTGTTCGGCCAGGTCGGTGACCACCGGGACGATCCGGTCGCGCTGGTGGCCGAGCACCACCACGATGCGGCGCGGGTCGAGCGCGGCGACCGCGTCCAGCACGTGGTGCAGCATGCTGCGGCCGGCCAGGGTGTGCAGCACCTTGGGGACGTCGGAGCGCATGCGGGTGCCCGCGCCGGCGGCCAGGATCACGACCGCGGCCTCGGTGGATGACGTCATCGCCTTCCTCGATTCCTCTCCCGGCTCGGCCCGCTCTCCCCGCGAGCCCCTCCCCGCGGCCCCCTCTCCGCGAGCGACCGCGTCTGTACGCCGACACGCCGTGATCAGCGGTGATTTCGCGGTCGGTCACATGCGGGCGATCGGCCGGTTCCGCTCCGTCGCCAGGGCTCGAACCTGAACTCTCAGAACCAAAATCTGATGTGCTGCCAATTACACCACGACGGATTGTCCGCACAGAGACTCTAGTCCAAGCCGATACCCTTGCCGTGTGGCAGCGCCTGAGAAAGAGGTGCGGGCACCCCGCGCCCGGATGTCCGGCAACGAGCGGCGGCAGCAGCTGATCGAGATCGCCAAGTCGCTGTTCGCCGAGCGGGGCTACGACGGCACCTCGATCGAGGAGATCGCCCAGCGTGCCAACGTCTCCAAGCCGGTGGTCTACGAGCACTTCGGCGGCAAGGAGGGCCTGTACGCGGTGGTGGTGGACCGGGAGATGTCGGCGCTGCTCGACGCCATCACCTCCTCGCTGACCAACAACCGCTCGCGGGTACGCATCGAGCGGGTGGCACTGGCGCTGCTGACCTACGTCGAGGAGCGCACCGACGGGTTCCGCATCCTGATCCGCGACTCCCCGGCGGCGCTGACCTCGGGTACCTACTCCACGCTGCTCAACGACGCGGTCAACCAGGTGTCGTCGATCCTGGCCAACGACTTCTCCCGGCGCGGCCTGGACCCGGAGATGGCGCCGCTGTACGCCCAGGCGCTGGTCGGCATGGTGTCGATGACCGCCCAGTGGTGGCTGGACGTGCGCGAGCCGAAGAAGGAAGTGGTGGCCGCGCACCTGGTCAACCTGTGCTGGAACGGGCTGACCCACCTCGAGGCCGCGCCGGTGCTGCAGGACGAGCTCGAGCAGCGCGACCGGGACTGACCAGGCCCCCGGGGCAGGCGTCGGTCACCGCCTAGGATGGAAGCATCATGACCGCATCGGGGCACCCCCCTGTCCAAACCCCGATTGCGGGGCTGGTGGAGCTGGCGCTTCGCGACCCGTCACTGCAGGATGTCGCCGCCAAGGCCGCCGACCGCCCGGCCGATTTGGCGCTGGTGGGCCCCGCGTCCGCACGGGTGTTTGTCGCAGCCGCACTCGCACAGTCCGGGCCACTGCTGGTGGTCACCGCGACCGGGCGCGAGGCCGACGATCTGACCGCCGAACTCAAGGGCGTCTACGGCGACGAGGTCGCCATGTTCCCGTCCTGGGAGACGCTGCCGCACGAACGGCTGTCACCGAGCGTGGAGACCGTCGGCGCCCGGCACATGGTGCTGCGCCGGCTGGCCGACCCCACCGACGCCCGGCTCGGCCCGCCGCTGCGCGTCGTGGTGGCCGCCGCCCGCTCACTGGTGCAACCGATGCCGCAGCGGCCCGGCGGGGTGCTCGACATCGAGCCGGTGATCCTGTCCGTCGGCGACGAGGCGGACTTCGACGAGGTGATCGCCCGGCTGGTCGGGCTGGCCTACACCCGGGTGGACATGGTGGCCCGGCGCGGCGAGTTCGCGGTGCGCGGCGGCATCCTCGACGTGTTCCCGCCCACCGCCGAACATCCGGTGCGCATCGAGTTCTGGGGCGACGAGGTCTCCGAGATGCGCATGTTCGCCGTCGCCGACCAGCGCTCCATCCCGGAACTTTCGGTCGACACCGTGATCGCGGTGCCGTGCCGGGAACTGCTCATCACCGACGAGGTGCGCGAGCACGCCGCCGAACTGGCCCGGCAGCACCCGAAGCGGGAGAACACGCTGCCCGGCACCGTGCCGGACATGCTGGCCAAGCTCGCCGAGGGCATCCCGGTCGACGGGATGGAGGCGCTGCTGCCGCTGTTGCAGCCCGGTGAGCTCTCGCTGCTGGTGCAGCACCTGCCGGCGGGCACCCCGGTGCTGGTGTGCGACCCGGAGAAGGTGCGCACCCGCGCCGCCGACCTGATCAAGACCGGCCGGGAGTTCCTCGAGGCGTCCTGGTCCACCGCCGCGATCGGTGGCGACGCCCCGATCGACCTGGAGGCCCTCGGGGTGTCCGGGTTCCTCGACCTCGACGAGGCCCGGGACCGCGCCGTGGCGGCCGGGCACCCGTGGTGGACGCTGACCCAGCTGGCCGCCGAGTCGGCGATCGAACTGGACCTGCGGCCCGCCCCGTCGGCGCGGTCGCAGACCGCCATCGGCGAGATCTTCGCGATGCTGCGCGCCCACGTGGCCACCGGCGGGTACGCCGCGGTGGTCACCCCGGGCACCGGCACGGCCCAGCGCGTCCGCGAGCAGCTGGCCGAATCCGAGGTTCCCGCAACACTTCTGGAGCCGGGCGCGGCACCGCAGCCCGGTGTGGTGGGGGTGCTCAAGGGGCCGTTGCACAGCGGGCTGGTGCTGCCCGGGGTCAACCTGGTGATCGTCACCGAGACCGACCTGACCGGGCACCGGGTCACCGCGCAGGAGGGTCGCAAGCTGGCGGCCAAGCGGCGCAACGTCGTCGACCCGCTGGCGCTCAAGGCCGGCGACCTGGTGGTGCACGACCAGCACGGCATCGGCCGGTTCCTGGAGATCACCGAGCGGGTGGTGGGCGGGGCGCGCCGCGAGTACGTGGTGCTGGAGTACGCCTCCAACCGGCGCGGCGGCGGCACCGACAAGCTCTACGTGCCGATGGACTCGCTGGACCAGCTGTCCCGCTACGTCGGCGGCGAGTCGCCGAGCCTGTCCAAGCTCGGCGGCAGCGACTGGGCCAACACGAAGAACAAGGCGCGCAAGGCCGTTCGCGAGATCGCCGCGGAGCTGGTGCAGCTGTACGCCAAGCGGCAGGCCTCGCCGGGGCACGCCTTCGGCCCGGACACGCCGTGGCAGGCCGAGATGGAGGACGCGTTCGGGTTCACCGAGACCGTCGACCAGTTGACCGCCATCCAGGAGGTCAAGGCCGACATGGAGAAGCCGGTCCCGATGGACCGGGTGATCTGCGGCGACGTCGGCTACGGCAAGACCGAGATCGCGGTGCGCGCGGCGTTCAAGGCGGTGCAGGACGGCAAGCAGGTGGCGGTGCTGGTGCCCACCACGCTGCTGGCCGACCAGCACCTGCAGACCTTCACCGCCCGGATGGCGGGATTCCCGGTGACCATCAAGGCGCTGTCGCGGTTCACCACCCCCGCCGAGAGCCGCGCCATCCTGGAGGGGATGCGCGACGGCAGCGTCGACATCGTCATCGGCACCCACCGGCTGCTGCAGACCGGGGTGACCTGGAAGGACCTCGGCCTGGTCATCGTCGACGAGGAGCAGCGCTTCGGCGTGGAGCACAAGGAGCACATCAAGTCGATGCGCACCCACGTCGACGTGCTCACCATGAGCGCCACCCCGATTCCGCGCACCCTGGAGATGGCGCTGGCCGGCATCCGCGAGATGTCGACCATCCTCACCCCGCCCGAGGAGCGCTACCCGGTGCTGACCTACGTCGGCCCGTACGACGAGAAGCAGGTCGCCGCGGCGCTGCGGCGCGAGCTGATGCGCGACGGGCAGGCGTTCTACATCCACAACCGGGTGCGCACCATCGACCAGGCCGCCGCCAAGGTCAAGGAACTGGTGCCGGAGGCCCGGGTGGTGGTCGCGCACGGCCAGATGCCCGAGGAGCAGCTGGAGAAGACCGTCGAGGGCTTCTGGAACCGCGAGTACGACATCCTGGTGTGCACCACGATCGTCGAGACCGGCCTGGACATCTCCAACGCCAACACGCTGATCGTGGAGCGCGCCGACACCTTCGGGCTCTCGCAGCTGCACCAGCTGCGCGGCCGGGTGGGCCGCAGCCGGGAGCGTGGCTACGCCTACTTCCTGTACTCGCCGGACAAGCCGCTGACCGAGACCGCCTACGACCGGCTGGCCACCATCGCCCAGAACAACGAGCTGGGCGCGGGCATGGCGGTGGCCATGAAGGACCTCGAGATCCGCGGTGCCGGCAACGTGCTCGGCGTGGAGCAGTCCGGGCACGTGGCCGGGGTCGGCTTCGACCTGTACGTGCGGCTGGTGGGGGAGGCGGTGGAGGCCTACCGCGCCGCGGTGGACGGCAAGACCGTCACCACCCAGGAGCCCAAGGACGTCCGCATCGACCTGCCGGTCGACGCGCACCTGCCGCCGGACTACATCGCCGGCGACCGGCTGCGCCTGGAGGCCTACCGCCGGCTGGCCGCCGCCCCCGACGACGCCGGGATCGACGCCGTGGTCGAGGAACTCGTCGACCGCTACGGCCCGCTGCCGGAGCCGGCGGTGCGGCTGGTGGCGATGGCGCGGCTGCGGCTGCTGTGCCGGCGCTACGGCGTGACCGAGGTGAGTGCGGTGTCGGCCACCACGGTGCGGCTGTCGCCGCTGGAACTGGCCGACTCCCAGCAGATCCGGCTCAAGCGGCTGTATCCCGGCGCGAGCTACCGGGCCACCACCAACACCGTGGCGGTGCCGATTCCGCGCGACGGCGACGGCATCGGCGCGCCGCGCATCCGGGACGAGGCTCTGGTACAGATGGTGGCCGGGCTGCTGCTCAACCTCGACGCACAGGCCGAGCATGCCGACATCTCGAAGTACGGAGGCAACACGGTGAGCGACGACCAACGGAAGCCGCGATGACCGTCGTCCTGGTCGATCCGCGCCGGCCGGCGCTGATCCCGGTGGAGGCGGTCGAACTGCTCACCGGGGACGTCCAGTACACCGAGGAGATCCCGATCCGGGTGCCCTGGTCACTGCCGTCGGCGCGGCCGTGGCTGGCCGACGCGGGCGACACACCGGCCCCGGTGCTGCTGTCGTCGGACCGCGACCACCCCGCGGTGCAGGCCCGGCTGGCCGCCGGCGAGCGGCTCATCGCCGCGCCGGACCCGCTGCCGGGGGAGCGGCTGCTCGACGCGGTGGCGATGATGGACCGGCTGCGCACCGACGGGCCGTGGGAGAGCGAGCAGACCCACGAGTCGCTCTGCCGCTACCTGCTCGAGGAGGCCTACGAGTTGTTCGACGCGGTGCGCGACGGCGACCCCGGCCAGCTGTGCGAGGAGCTCGGGGATCTGTTGCTGCAGGTGCTGTTTCACGCCCGCATCGCCGAGGACGCGGCCGAGGGGGCGTTCGGCATCGACGACGTGGCCGACGCGCTGGTGCGCAAGCTGGGCAACCGGGCCCCGGCGGTGCTGTCCGGCCAGTCGGTGTCGCTGGAGGAGCAGCTGGCCCAGTGGGAGGAGCGCAAGGCCCGCGAGAAGGCGGCCCGGGCGCGCGCCGCGGGCCGCAGCTACACCTCGCTGATGGACGGGGTGCCCACGGCGCTGCCGGCGCTGGCGCTGGCCGCCAAGGCCGTCGCCCGCGCCGAACAGGGCGGGGTGCCGGAGGATCTCATCCCCAAGGCGATCCGCCGGCTGGCCGGTGACGGGGACAAGGACTTCGAGCACATCGTGCGCAACGGGGTACTCGACTTCATCGACACGGTGCGCCGGGCCGAGGCGGCCATCGCCGCGGCCCGCGGCGCCGATGCCGAGCTCGACGAGGTGGTGTCGCTGGACGGCATCGACGCCGACGAGTGGCGGGCGCACTGGCCGGCCGGAGACGGGTCAGCCGAACAGCGTTGAGCCCCAGTAGGCGTCGGGGTCGCCCTCGGGCACCCCGGGCGGGCAGGCGAACACCGCGCTGCCGGTGTGCACGATGTACTCGTTGAGCAGATCCTTGCGGGCCAGCTCGGCCTGCATCGGGATGAACTGCTTGACCGGGTCGCGCACGAACGCGATGAAGAACAACCCGGCGTCGAGGTGGCCGAACCCGTCGGTGCCGTCGGTGAAGTTGTAGCCGCGGCGCAGGATCTCGATCCCGCCGAGGTGCTCGGCCGACGCCAGCCGCACGTGTGCGTTCGGGTCGATCAGCGGGTTGTCGTCCTTGTCCTTGAGCTCGAAGTCCAGCGGGGCGAACTCGTCGACGAACCCGATCGGCGCGCCGGTGCCCTTCTCCCGGCCGAACACCCGCTCCTGCTCCTGCAGGGTGGTGCGGTCCCACAGCTCGATGCGCATCCGGATGCGCCGCGCCACCAGGTAGGTGCCGCCGGTCAGCCAGTCCGGGCCGTCGCCGGCGTTCACCCACACGCTGCGGTTGAGCTTGGCGGTGTCCTCGGCCTTGATGTTGCGGGTACCGTCCTTGAACCCGAACAGGTTTCGCGGTGTCTCCTGTTCGCGGGTGGTCGACGAGGTGCGGCCGAACCCGAGCTGCGACCAGCGCACCGCCACCGTGCCGAAGCCGACCCGGGCCAGGTTGCGCACCGCGTGCACCGCGACCTGGGGGTCGTTGGCGCAGGCCTGGATGCAGATGTCGCCGCCGCAGCGGTTCGGGTCCAGCGACTCGTTGGGGAACTTCGGCAGGTCGGCCAGCTGTGCGGGCCGCTGGGCCGCGATGCCGAACCGGTCCACCCCGTCCTTGACGAAGAACGACGGCCCGAACCCGATGGTCAGGGTCAGCGCCGAGGGCGGCAGCCCCAGCGCCTCGCCGGTGTCCTTCGGCGGCGAGTACAGCCCGCCGCCCACCGCGCCGTCCGGGAACGCCTCCTGGCCGCGGGTCATCCGCTCGGCCATCGCGGTCCACTCCCGCAGCAGTTCGACGACGTCCTCCCGGCGGTCGGTGGTGACGTCGAACGCGGCGAAGTGCAGCCGGTCCTGCGCCTCGGTGACGATGCCGGCCTGGTGCTCGCCGCGGAACGGGACCGGCGCGGCGAGGTGCTCGGTCCCGGCCGGGGCGGCCGCGGTGGCGCGGCCGGCCCCGAACCCGGCACCGGCCGCACCCACGACCGCGGCGGTCACCCCGGCGGCGCCGAAGAGTTGGCGACGCGAGATGCCCTTGCGGTCGGATCCGTTGTCGTGCCGGTGGTTACTGCTGGGCGATGACACCTTGCACCTGGCTGACTTCCTTGCTCAGCGCGTCGATGGCGCGCGAGAGCTCCTGGCGCTGTTCCTCGGTCACCTTGTCGTAGGAGACGAACCCGTCGCCGTCGCGGTACTGCTCGAGCAGCTCCTCGACCTCCTCGAAGCGCTGGTCCACCCGCTTGCCCAGTTCGGGATCGCGCTCGTCGAGGATCGGCCGCACCGAGGCGACCGCGGTCTGGCTGCCCTGCAGGTTCGCGTTGAAGTCCCACAGGTCGGTGTGGCTGAAGATGTCCTCCTCGCCGGTGATCTTGCTGATCGAGATCTCGTCGAGCAGGCCCTGTGCGCCACCGGCGATCTGGGTGGAGTCGATGACGAAGTCGGGCGCCTTCACCCCGTCCTGCAGCTCCTTGACGTCGGCGACGAGCTGGTCGGCGATCTCGTTGGTGTCGGGCTGCAGCCCGTCGACCCACAGGTCCTTCTCCAGCCGGTGGAAGCCGGTCCAGCGCTGGCCCGGCTCCAGGTCGGCCTCGCGCAGGTCGATGCGCGGGTCGAGGTCGTTCGGGAACGACTCGGCGACCGGCTCGATGCGCTCGTAGTACACCCGGGCACGCGGGTACTGGTATTTGGCCGACTCGATGTCGCCGGCCTTGATCGCGGCGACGAACTCCTCGACCGCCGGGACCAGGGCGTCGACCTGGCTGACCACGTAGCGCTTGTAGCTCTCGGCGGCTTCCTTGAACTTGCCCTCGGTGTCGATCTGCACGGCCTCACCGGTGACGACGAAGTCGCCGCGGATGCCGTCGCCGATCATCCCGGGCCGGCACGAGTACTGGTAGGTGCCGGGCTGGGACAGCTGCACGATGAGCTTTCGCTGCAGGCCGGGGGAGATGTTCTCCACCTCGCCCATCACCCGGTCGCCGGCGCCGTAGATGTAGAACTCGGTGACCTTGCTGCCGTTGTTGGTGACGATGAAGGTGTTCGCGCCGGTGGTGCCCTCCGTGGCCGACAGCTCGCAGCTGTCGTCGGAGGCGCTGACGGTGAACTCCCTGGTGTCGTCGCCGGCCTCGGCGGACTCCTTCGGGGTGCAGCCGGCGATCGTCACGCCGACGGAGAAGGCGGCGGCAGCGGCGATACCCAGTCTGGCGATGTTGGTCACGGAGTGGTCCTTTCGGAGGAGGAAGTGGGTGCCGGGGCAGGGTCGGGGGTGCCGGCTGCGGTGCCGCGGCTCGGCCGGAGGAAGACCGCGAGCACGATGACGAGGTAGGCCAGCCACAGCGTGAACTGCAGCACGGTCGGGGTGGGGGTGATGTTGAAGATGCCCTGGACGATCTCGCCGTACCAGGCCGACCAGTTGAACCAGCCGGTGATGTCGAACAGCCTGGTGGCGCCGCCCGGTAGCCAGCCGACGGTCTGCAGGGCGCCGATCCCGTAGGACAGGATGCCGGCGGCCACCAGGACCAGGAACACCCCGGTGTAGGTGAAGAACCTGCCCAGGTCGATGCGGACCGCCCCGGCGTAGATGCCGTAGGCGATCGCGCCGGCCAGCAGGATCCCCAGGATCAGCCCGATCAGCGGCCAGGCGGTCTGCGCCTCGGCGTAGCCGACCATGAACAGCGCGGTCTCCACGCCCTCGCGGCCGACGGCCAGGAAGGCCAGCATCAGCACCGCGAGCCAGCCGCGCTCCAGCGCCTCGGACATCTTCGACCGCAGCTCACCGGACAGCCCGGCGGCCGCGGACTTCATCCACAGCACCATGGTGGTGACGATGACGACCGCGATCAGCGAGGCCACCCCGGCGATGGCCTCGGCGGCCAGCCCGGTGATGGTGTAGGCGCTGAGCTGGATCGCCAGGAACACCGTGACGGTCATCAGCACCGCCGCGCCGACGCCGAGCCACACCCAGCGCAGCGCGTCACGGCGGCCTGACTTGACCAGGAAGGCCACCAGGATGGTGACGACCATCGCGGCCTCGAGGCCTTCGCGGAGGCCGATCAGCCCGCTGCCGAACAGTTGCGCGGTGACGTTGGGCGCAGCGAGATACTGGATGGTCAGCGGTGCATCCGCGATGGCGGTCATGTCAGGGGTCCTCGCTCACCCGGTCTGGACGTTGCAGTAACCAAGGCTTGGTTTACCTTACCGAGAGTAACAGGTATCTGTAACCGAAAGTATGTTCGCCAGGAGCGGTACGCGGCGGACGCCGGTTCCGGCCCGTGGGACGATGGCTTACGACCGATACGGGTTGTGGGGAGTCAGGTGTCAGCGGTTCGATGGACGCGTGCGGGCGCGGTGCTCGGCGTCACGGCACTGGTGATGGCCGCGAGCTGTTCCTGGCAACTCGGGGTGCCCATCCCCGAGGGGGTGCCGCCGCCACCGGGCGACCCGGTGCCGGCCATCGACATCGACGCCCCGGGCCGGCCCGCCGACCAGCTGCACGACTGGGCCGCCGAGCGGGCCCCCAAGCTGGGCATCCCGGTCACCGCGCTGGAGGCCTACGCCTACGCCGCGCGGGTGGCCGAGGTGGTCAACCCGAAGTGCAAGATCGCCTGGACCACGCTGGCCGGGATCGGGATGGTGGAGAGCCACCACGGCACCTACAAGGGCTCGATGGTGTCCACCGACGGGTCGGTCACCCCGCCGATCCGCGGCATGCGGCTGGACGGCACCTCGGGCAACATGGAGATCCTCGACAGCGACGGCGGTGAGCTGGACGGCGACGCCGAGCTGGACCGGGCGATGGGCCCGATGCAGTTCATCCCGGAGACCTGGCGGCTCTACGGGGTGGACGCCAACAACGACGGCGAGATCAGCCCGGACAACATCGACGACGCCGCGCTGTCCTCGGCGGGGTACCTCTGCTACCGGGGCAAGGACCTGTCCACGCCGCGGGGCTGGATGAACGCGCTGCGCGCCTACAATGCGTCGGACCAGTACGCCCGTAAGGTGCGCGACTGGGCGACCGCCTACGCCAACGGGCACGCCCTCTGAGCGCAGCCGGGGCTCGCGGCTCTAGGCTCAGTGTCAAGCCGCAGACGTCGCACGACCAAGGAGACAGCATTGCCCATCATCGAGCAGGTCGGAGCCCGCGAGATCCTCGATTCGCGCGGCAATCCGACGGTCGAGGTCGAGATCGCCCTGACCGACGGTACCTTCGCCCGGGCCGCGGTGCCCTCCGGCGCCTCGACGGGTGAGCACGAGGCGGTCGAGCTGCGGGACGGCGGGTCCCGCTACGGCGGCAAGGGGGTGCAGAAGGCCATCAACGCGGTCCTCGACGAGATCGCCCCGGCCGTCATCGAGATGAGCGCCGACGATCAGCGGGTCATCGACCAGACCCTGCTGGACCTCGACGGCACCCCGGACAAGTCGCGGCTGGGCGCCAACGCCATCCTCGGCGTGTCGCTGGCGGTGGCCAAGGCCGCCGCGGAGTCGGCGGGGCTGCCGCTGTTCCGCTACATCGGCGGGCCGAACGCGCACATCCTGCCGGTGCCGATGATGAACATCCTCAACGGCGGCGCGCACGCCGACACCGGCGTGGACGTGCAGGAGTTCATGATCGCCCCGATCGGCGCGCCCTCGTTCAAGGAGGCGCTGCGCTGGGGCGCGGAGGTCTACCACTCGCTGAAGTCGGTGCTCAAGAAGCAGGGCCTGAACACCGGTCTCGGCGACGAGGGCGGGTTCGCCCCGGACGTGCCCGGCACCACCGCCGCGCTGGACCTGATCGCGCAGGCCATCGAGGGCGCGGGCTTCAAGCTCGGCCCCGACGTGGCGCTGGCGCTGGACGTGGCCGCCACCGAGTTCTACACCGCCGGTGAGGGCTACAAGTTCGAGAAGCAGACCCGCACCGCCGAGCAGATGACCGAGTTCTACCAGGGCCTGCTCGGCCAGTACCCGCTGGTGTCGATCGAGGACCCGCTGTCCGAGGACGACTGGGACGGCTGGGTGGCGCTGACCGCCGCCATCGGCGACCGCATCCAGCTGGTCGGCGACGACCTGTTCGTGACCAACCCGGAGCGGCTCGAGGAGGGCATCGCCAAGGGCGCGGCCAACGCGCTGCTGGTCAAGGTCAACCAGATCGGCACGCTGACCGAGACGCTGGACGCGGTGACCCTGGCGCACAACAGCGGCTACCGCACCATGATGAGCCACCGCTCGGGCGAGACCGAGGACACCACGATCGCCGACCTGGCCGTCGCGGTGGGCAGCGGCCAGATCAAGACCGGCGCCCCGGCCCGCAGCGAGCGGGTCGCCAAGTACAACCAGCTGCTGCGCATCGAGGAGACCCTCGGCGACGCCGCCCGCTACGCCGGCGACCTGGCCTTCCCGCGGTTCGAGGCCAAATAGCCGGTGCCCGAAGGCAAGCGGCCAGATTCGCGGCGGCGCGCCCCGGCCTCGAGGCCGGGCGGGCCGCGCGCGGACCGGCCGCATGCCAAGCGGGACCGACCGGGCGCGGCCGCGCCGCGGCGGGAACCCCGCGCGATCGAGCCACACCCCGACCCCGGGCACGACGGCGGGGCGGGGGCGTCGATCCGGCGGTTCATCGCCGAGCGGGCCGAGCGGCTCGCCGCGCAGCAGTCCGAGCAGCGGTTCGGCTCGGTGGCCCGGCGGGCGGCGATCCTGGCGGCGGTGGTCTGCGTGCTGACGCTGACCATCGCCGGCCCGGTGCGCACCTACTTCGCGCAGCGCACCGAGATGCGCCAGCTGGAGGCCACCGAGCGGGAGCTGCGGGCGCAGATCGCCGAGCTGGAGGAGAAGAAGCGCAGACTGTCCGATCCGGCCTACATCACCGCGCAGGCGCGGGAGCGGCTGGGTTTCGTGATGCCCGGTGACATCCCGTACCAGGTGCAGCTGCCGCCGACGGCCGACATCCCGGCCCCGGAGCCGGGGCCGCACGAGGCGCTCGCACCCAGCGACGAGCCCTGGTACACCGCCCTGTGGCGGACCATCGCCGATGAGCCGCACGGGGTTTCGGCGCCGATCGGGGGTCCGGACGACCCCGGGGCGCCGCCGCCGGGAGAGCCCCTCCCGCCGCCCGAGCCGGGGCCGGAACCCCCACCCGTACCGGAGGAAGTGCCTGGTGGTTGATCGCACCGACCTGGAAATCGTTGCGCGCCAGTTGGGCCGCGAGCCCCGCGGGGTGCTGGAGATCGCCTACCGCTGCCCCAACGGGGAGCCGGCCGTGGTCAAGACCGCGCCGCGGCTGCCGGACGGCACGCCGTTCCCCACGCTGTACTACCTGACCCATCCGGCGCTGGTGGCGGCGGTGAGCCGGCTGGAGTCGGCCGGGGTGATGCGGGAGATGACCGAGCGGCTCAAGGCCGACGAGGAGCTCGCCGCGGCCTACCGGCGCGCCCACGAGGCTTACCTGGCCGAGCGGGACGCCATCGAGTCGCTGGGCACCACGTTCTCCGGCGGCGGCATGCCGGACCGGGTGAAGTGTCTGCACGTGCTGGTGGCGCACTCGCTGGCCAAGGGGCCGGGGGTGAACCCGATCGGCGACGAGGCGCTGCGCATGATCGCCGACGATCCGGAGTTGGAGGGAATCTTGGAGCCCGGAGTGTGGGCGTGAGGGTCGCGGCGGTCGACTGCGGCACGAACTCGATCCGGCTGCTGATCGCCGACGCCGTCGACGGCCGGCTGGTCGATGTGCACCGGGAGATGCGCATCGTGCGGCTGGGCGAGGGGGTGGACGCCACCGGGCGGTTCGCCCCCGAGGCGCTCGAACGCACCCGCGCCGCGCTCGCCGACTACGTGGAACTCATGCGCAGCCACGGGGTCTCGACGGTGCGGATGGTGGCCACCTCGGCGGCGCGGGATGCCGCCAACCGCGACGAGTTCTTCGCGATGACCGCCGGGCTGCTCGGCACGGTGGCTCCGGGTGCGGTGGCCGAGGTGATCACCGGCACCGCGGAGGCGGCGCTGTCGTTCCGCGGTGCGGTCGGTGAACTCGACTCGGCCGCAGGGCCGTTCGTCGTGGTCGACCTGGGCGGCGGGTCCACCGAGGTGGTGGTGGGCACCGACGCGGTGCAGGCGAGCTACTCGGCCGACATCGGCTGCGTGCGGATCACCGAGCGCTGCCTGGCATCCGATCCGCCCACCGCCGCCGAGATCGCCGACGCGCGTGCGGTGGTGCGCGCCGCCCTCGACGAGGTGCTGCGTGTGGTGCCGGTGCAGCGGGCCCGCACCTGGGTCGGGGTGGCCGGCACCATGACCACGCTGGCCGCGCTGGCCCACCGGTTGCCCGCCTACGACTCGGCGCGGATCCACCTGTCACGGGTGCCGTTCGACGACCTGCTGGCGGTGTGCGACGAGCTGATCGCGATGCCGCGCGCCCGGCGCGCCGAACTCGGCCCGATGCACGAGGGCCGGGTGGACGTGATCGGCGGCGGGGCGATCATCGTGCAGGAGCTGGCCCGGGTGCTGGGCGAGCGGGCCGGCATCGAGGAGCTGGTGGTCAGCGAGCACGACATCCTCGACGGCATCGCGCTGTCGCTGCTGTAGTCAGGCGGGCACGCCCCGACCGGGCTGCCGCCGGGGTTCGTGCCGGCGCGGCCGGGGCCCGTGCGGGCGGCGGCGGGGCCGGCGGGTCGGGTCGCGCCGGGCGCCCAGGGTGAGGCCGAACAGCACCATCAGCCCGCCCGCCGCCAGGTGCAGCCAGTTGTCGGCGGCGTTGAGCGCCAGAACGTTTCGGGGGTCCTCGGCGGCCACGGTCAGGCCGTAGCCCCACAGCGCCAAGAAGCCCGCGCCGCCGGCGAGCAGGTAGGCCCGCGCGGCGGCGTAGGTGCGCGACAGCACCAGTCCGGCCAGGCCGAGCCCGAGGTGGATCAGGTTGGCCGCGCCGGAGACGGCGAAGATGCCGAAGAGCCGGGCACCGGAGTGGTGCCCGGCCCAGGCGAAGGTGTCGTAGCCGGCGGTGACGCCGGGGACGAAGCCGAGGACGCCGACGGTCAGCAGCACCGCGCCGACCGCGGCCGCGGCGGCCTGCACCGCCATCACCTTGGGCGTGGTTGTCGTCATGGCCACCGGATACCCGGTGACGCCGGCGGCCAACCCCGGGTCAGTCGCGCAGGATTGGCTTGAGCGTGTCGAGCACGTTCGGGTCCTCGATGGTCGAGGGCACCGGCTCGTCCTTGCCCTGGGCGATGCCGCGCATGGTCTTGCGCAGGATCTTGCCGGAGCGGGTCTTGGGCAGCGCGGGCACCACGTCGACCTGGCGCAGGCAGGCCACCGCGCCGATCTCCTCGCGCACCAGCTGCACCAGTTCCTCCTGCAGCCCATCGGCCGAGGCACCGGCCTTGAGCACCACGAAGCCGCGCGGGATCTGGCCCTTGAGTTCGTCGGGCACGCCGATCACCGCGCACTCGGCGACCGCCGGGTGGGTGGCCAGTACGGCCTCGATCGCCCCGGTGGTCAGCCGGTGGCCGGCGACGTTGATGACGTCGTCGATGCGGCCCATGACGAACAGGTAGCCGTCCTCGTCGAGGTAGCCGCCGTCGCCGGTGAGGTAGTAGCCGGGGTGCTCGCACAGGTAGGAGGCCTCGTAGCGGGCGTCGTCACCCCACAGGGTGGGCAGGGTGCCGGGCGGCAGCGGCAGGCTGATGCAGATCGCGCCCTCCTCGTTGGGCGCGCACGGGCTGCCGTCGTAGGACAGGATGCGCACGTCGTAGCCGGGCATCGGCACGGTGGGCGATCCCGCCTTGATCGGAAGCTGTTCCAGCCCCATCGGATTGGCCGCGATGGCCCAACCGGTCTCGGTCTGCCACCAGTGGTCGACCACCGGGATGCCCAGCTTCTCGGTGGCCCAGGCGTAGGTGTCCGGGTCGAGCCGTTCGCCGGCCTGGAACAGGTACTTCAGGCTGGACAGGTCGTAGCGGCCGATGTGGCTGCCGTCGGGGTCCTCGCGGCGGATGGCGCGGATCGCCGTCGGCGCGCAGAACAGCGCCTTGGCCTTGTGCTCGGACACCACCCGCCAGAACGCGCCGGGGTCCGGGGTGCCGACCGGCTTGCCCTCGTAGAGCACCGTGGTGGCGCCGTGCAGCAGCGGGCCGTAGACGATGTAGGAGTGGCCGACGACCCAGCCCACGTCGGAGGCGGTGAAGAACACCTCGCCGGGGTTGATGTCGTAGATGTTGGTCATCGTCCACAGCAGCGCCACCGCGTGGCCGCCGTTGTCACGCACGATGCCCTTGGGTTTGCCGGTGGTGCCCGAGGTGTAGAGCACGTACAGCGGGTCGGTGGCCTTGACCGGCACCGGGTCGACCGGCTCGGCGGTGGCCATCGCCTCGTGCCAGTCCAGGTCGCGGCCCGGCTGCAGCTCGCAGCGCTGCTGGTCGCGCTGCAGGATGACGCAGTGGGTGGGCTTGGCGGTGCTGTCGCGCAGGGCGGCGTCGAGCATCGGCTTGTACTCGACGATGCGCTTGGGCTCGATGCCGCAGGAGGCTGAGACCACCACCTTGGGTTCGGCGTCGTCGATGCGGGCGGCGAGCTCGTGGGCGGCGAACCCGCCGAACACCACCGAGTGCACCGCGCCCAGGCGTGCGCAGGCCAGCATCGCGATGACGGCCTCCGGCACCATCGGCATGTAGATGACGACGCGGTCGCCCTTCTGCACGCCGAGCCCGCGCAGCACCCCGGCGAACCGGGCGACCTGGTCGAGCAGCTCGGCGTAGCTGTAGGTGCGCTTGGTGCCGGTGACCGGGGAGTCGTAGATCAGGGCCGGCTGCTCGGCGCGGCCGCCGGCGACGTGGCGGTCCAGCGCGTTGGCGCAGGTGTTGAGCTCCCCGTCGGGGAACCAGCGGTAGAACGGCGGACGGGAGTCGTCGAGGATCCGCTGCGGTTCCTTCGTCCAGGTCACGGCCTTGGCGGCCTCGGCCCAGAACGCGGTGGGGTTGGAGATGCTGTACTCGTACAGTTCGCGGTAGCCGGCCATAGTGGTCCTTACGTTAGTTGCGCGCAACTGTGGCGCGGGCCACTGTCGCCAAAACGATGCCCGGCCGCGCCGAACGGTCGCCGCGGCGCGGTGAGCGGGGACGATGCCCCGGCGGGTTCTTGTCCGGCGCGTCGGCCGGCCGAAGTATCGTGTCTGTTCGGCTAGGCCCCTATAGCCCAATTGGCAGAGGCAGCGGACTTAAAATCCGCCAAGTGTGGGTTCGAGTCCCACTGGGGGCACGGGGGTGGGTGCCGACAGTATGTTTCTCGGTCCCTTGGCGCACAGGAATCAGCTGCGCGGATTCTGACGGTGCAACTTCGATGTCGGTGCGCTATCGCATCGCGCGGCACTGCATCGTGCACCTGCGCGACAAAAGAATCGGCTCCTGGATATTCGGGCGATATTGATTGGCTGAGGAGTCATTGTCGGCCCGGATGCGATGACGGCTGTTTCCTCAAATGTTCGCCGACATCGTCGCGAGGGCTTCTCGATAAGCACTTCGGTCCTCGACGCTGCGCGTGAACGCCTGGGCGTAAACCGGAAGCACCACGTTCGCCCGAAAAGCCGAGCAGGGTGGCACCCGTCCGGGGTGCCACCCTGCGCGAAAATCGATCCCGCTCAGGCCGGCTGTGCCGCGGCCTCCGCGTCGCCGGCGGCCTCGGCCTCGGCCTGCTCGCGCTCGAGCCGCTTGGCGGTGGGCACCGCGATCCACAGCGCGAGCAGCATCGCGGTCACCCCGGCGGTGATCTTGCCGATCATCAGCGGCGCGATCATGTTCGGCTGGAAGTTCGCGGTGAAGGCCAGGTGGTCGCCGATGAGCGCGGAGCAGGTGGTGCCGAAGGCCACCACGAGCACCTTGTCCTTGGCCGGCATGTGCCGGATGAGGTGGTAGGCGGCCAGCATGTTCGTGGTCGCCGCGAGCAGGCCCGCGGTGCCCTCGGCGCTGATGCCCATCCGGGCGCCGATCACGGTGAGCGGCTTGTCCAGGTAGGTGCGGATCGCATACACCAGCGGGAACGCGCCGGCCAGCACGATCGCGACGTTGCCGACCACCTCCAGGGCGCGCATCTGGTCGTCGGCGTCGGCGATGATCGGATCGAAGTTCCACCAGCCGAACCACTGGCTGAACAGGCCGGTGACGTGCTCGACGATGGCCAGCGCCAGCACCAGGTAGATGGCGGTGTTGAGGAACCGGCCGAACCAGATGAACCCGGTGATCATGGCGCGGGTGGCGAAGTACAGCCCGGCCGCGATCGCCACCGTCACGATGATGACCGGCAGCAGGTTGATGAGCACGTGCAGCATGGTGTAGCCGTCGAAACCGGCGGTCGACGGCCCGTCGGTGGTCACCTCGCCGCGCACGGTGCCGCCGTTGAGGATCAGGATCGCCATCGTCACCGCGACACCGAGCGGCACGGTCAGGATGCCGCTCATGATGCCCAGCGCGAAGTACTTGTGGTCGCGCACGTCCAGCATCGCCAGGCCCACCGGGATGATGAACGAGATCGTCGCGCCGAGCAGGAATCCGTTGACCGACGCGGTGATCCACGCACCGGTGGAATCGGCGGTGATGTTGGCCAGCTGGTAGGCGCCCATGTCGCTGGCGATCAGCGTGGTGGCGGCCATGGCCGCGTCCGCGCCGAACGGCTCGTAGAGCTTGCCGAGGATGTGCTCGACGAACCAGGCGAGATAGGGCAGGCCCGCCATGATGCCGGCGACCGGGATGAACAGCGGGCCGAGGGCGTACAGGCCTTCTTTGAACTCGTGGCCGATTCCGCGGTCACCGCGGAACGCCAGCGACACGGCACCGATGACGACGAACGTCATCATCAGGTATATGGCGATGTTTCCGAGCATGGCCATACGGCGGGCTTCCTTTCAGGGCTGCCGAAAAGCAGGGGAGCGGCGGGATGTTCAGTGCCGACGACGGCGGCGGCGGATCAGGGAGGCGAACAGCAGACCGGACGCGGCGGCGACGGCGCCGGCGCGCAGCGGAGCGGGGATGTCGGCGACGCCGGCCTCGATGCGGGCCGGCCAGGTGCCCATCCGGCCCTCGATGACGACGCGGGCGCCGTCGAGCCGGATGCGCTCGAAGTCGAACGGGAACTCGCCGACGGGGGAGGTCACTTTCACAGCGGTTGTCCAATCCTGGGTGACACGGCGGTGCGGGTGCGGGGGTGGTGCTGGGCAAGGGCGAGCGCCTCACGGGCCGCGCGCTCGCCGATGCGGGCCGGGTCGTCGATCCCGTCGCCGCGCCGCTGGGCGTAGACCACCGGCGCGTCGTCGAGGACGGCGCCGTCGACGTTGCGGTACGGCAGCGGCGGGCCGGCCAGCACGAGGCAGTCGCATGGGACGTGCTCGTCGCCGGTGCCGTCGGTGACGGTCACCCCGGTGATCCGCGGCATGCCGTGCGTGGTGGTGACCCGGGCCTGGGGCCGCGCCGTGACCGAGGCGCGCGGATCGGCCGCCGGCCCGCCCACCCACAGCACCGAAGCGCCTGCGGCGGTGAAGGTTTCGATGCAGGAGCGAGCCCATTCGGTTTCCCCGGCGACGACGATGCGCACCCCGAGCGTGACCCGTTGCTGCAGCAGGTGCAGGGCGACCGTCGCGGGCACCACCCCGGCGCAGCGGTGCCCGTCGATGCGCAGTTCGGCGCGGGTCGGGGGCCGGTGCCCGGTGGCGATCACCAGCGCGTCGGCGGCGGCGAGGCCGCCGCCCGACCCGACGGCCAGCAGGCGGTCGCCCTCCCAGCGGATCACCTGGGTGCCGGGGGCGAACCGCACCCCGGCCCGGCGGGTCCGCTCGACGAGCCGGGTGTGCGTCGGGTCCTGCCAATGCTCGCCACCGGCGACCGGAAGTCGTTCGTAGACGGTGACATCCGCCGCGGGTGCGAGGTGTGCGGCGGTGTGCAGCCCGGCCAGGCCGGAGCCGGCGACGGCGATCTGCGGTCTGTTCATCGGTTCGGGGTCTCCCACGTCGATCCCGGCTCGCCCTGGCAGACCGCGCCGGGCTCCTGGCCGGTGGCCGAGGACAGGATGAAGCTCACGCCCACGGTGCAGTAGGCGCCCTGGCAGCGGCCGGCCGTGGCCCGGGTGCGTTTGCGCACCCCGTCCAGTGAGGTGGCCGGGACCGGCCCGCGGCACTCGGCGGCGATCTCCGCGGCGGTGACGTGCTCGCAGGCGCACACCACCATCGGATGCGCGTCGGGCGGGGCGTCCGGGCGCGGGGCGAAGGTCGCCGCGGCGGTGTCGGTGTCCAGCTCGGCCAGCCGCGGGATCCGCGGAACCGATTCGACCACCGTGGATTTCGGCGGCAGCGCGACGATGTGGTCGGCGATCAGGTCGGCCACGTAGCTCGCCACTCCGGGTGCCGAGGACACCCCGGTGGAGCGAATCCCGGCCGCGTGCACCAGATTCGGTACGGTGGCCGACACCTCGATGCGGTAGGTGCGGTCGCTGGCCGGGCGCAGCCCGGCGAAGGTCTTGGTGACGTGGCGCCGGTCCAGCTCCGGCGGCAGCAGCCGCTGCGCCCGGGCCCACACCTGATCGACGGTGTCGGCGTCGGTGCTCTTGTCGGCGCGGTCCTGCTCGTCGACGGCGGTCGGGCCCACCAGCACGGTGTGGTTGGTGTTGGGGATGGCGTAGATGCCGCGGGTGTGCGGGGTGGGCGCGGTGCACATGATCTTGGGCACCAGATGCCCGACGGCCCGGTCCAACAGCAGGAACTGGCCCTTGCGCGGCCACATCGTGAACGACTCCGCCTCGGCGGCCTCGCTGATCAGGTCGGCGTTGACGCCGGTGGCGTTGACCACCGCGCCCACGGCGGTCGCGCCGTCGGGGGTCACGACGTGGGTGATCGCCCCGTTCGCGTCGCGGCGGAACCCGGTCACCGGGGTGGACCGGCGCAGTTCGACGCCGTTGAGCACGGCCAGTTTCGCCAGTCCGATGGTGAGCCGGATCGGGTCGATGATGCCCTCGCCGGGCACGTGCAGCGCCTCGATCGCGGCGGGCGCGGCGGTCCGGGCGGCCTCGCGCAGCCGGGCGCCGGTGAGCAGTTCGGCGTCGATGCCCTTGCCGGTGGCCTGGTCGAGCAGCGTGCGCAGCGATTCGCGGTCGGTGTCCTCGAACGCCAGCACCAGCGCACCGATCCGGCGGAACGGCACCTCGGCGGCCCGGCAGATGGCCTCCCACCGGGGGTTCGAGCGGGCGATGAGATCCGATTCCAGGCTGCCCGGGGCGAGGTCGAACCCGGTGCACGCGATCGCCGAGTTCGCCTTGCTGGCGCCCTCCGCGACGTCGTGGGCGGCCTCGAACCACACCACCCGCACGGCCCGGCGGGACAGTTCGGCGGCGATCGCCGCACCGATCACCCCGCCGCCGATCACGGCGATGTCGTAGGACGGTGAACTCATGACTTCCGTTCGTCGGGTTGGATGAGGGCCGAGGGGTCCAGGGCGGCGGTGGATTCCACGAAGGCGCGCCAGCGGTCGCGCTCGGCGCGCCGCTGCGCGTCGGCCAGCGCGGGTTCGACGACCTGGCTGAACTTCGCCCGGCCGGCCAGGCCGGCCAGGTCGAGTTCGCCCGCGCCGATGGCGGCCAGCCCGGCGGCGCCGGCGGCGGTGTTGTCGTGGTGGTCGGCGATGGCGACCGGCCGGCCGCACAGGTCGGCCTGGCGCTGCATGAGCACCCGGTTGCGGCTCAGCCCGCCGTCGGCGCGCAGCGCCACCGGGGTGCCGAGCTCGGCGTCCATGGCGTCGATGACGTCGGCGACCCGCTGGGCGATGCCGTCGACCACGGCGAAGGCGAGGTCGCTGCGGTCGGTGGAGGCGCGCAGCCCGTTGAGCACCCCGGCGGCGTCGGCGCGCCACCACGGCGCGCCCACCCCGGTGAAGCTGGGCAGGAACAGCGGGTGCTGCAGGCGCAGCGCGGCGTCGCCGGCGGCCGGGCAGGCCGCGGCGAGTTCGGCGACGTGCGAGGCACTTTCGGCCAGACCCAGGTGCACCAGCCAGTTGACGGCGGTGGCGGCGCTGAACACCCCGCCCTCGATCGCCCAGGCCTTCGGCTCGCCGGGGACCGTCCAGGCGTAGGTGGCCATCAGTCCGTGACCGGGCCGGCACGGGGTGTCGCCGACGTTGGTCTCAATGAAACACCCGGTGCCGTAGGTCATCTTGGTGTCACCGGGGGTGATCGCACCGAGCGCGGCCAGGGCGGCGAGCTGGTCGGCGGCGCGCTGCGCGGCTCGTCGTTCGGCACCAGCGGCATGCTCGCGACCACGGCCATCGCCCAGCTCACCGTCGACACCACGTTCATCGGTTGCGACGGCGCCGATCTCGAGCACGGCGTGCGGTTCAACAGCCTGCAGGACGCCGAGATCGCCGCCGCCATGGCCCGTCGGGCGCGCCGGGTGGTGGTGCTCGCCGACAGCTCCAAGCTCGGGCAGTCGGCGATCGCGGGTGCGGTGGGCTGGTCCGATGTCGACGTCCTCATCACCGACGCCTGCGACGACGACTGGCGTGCCCGGCTCGCCGACGCGGGGGTGCAGGTCGTCATCGCCGAGCCGCCGGTGCGCGTGACGGGGCCGACGCGGGACTGACCGCGGGCCGGCCGAACGCCCGCCGACACCGGCCCGCAGCCCGGGCCGCGCGAATCTACGCGGGGGTCAGTTTTTGCCCTGGCCGACCACGGCGAATCGGTACACTCCGCCTGATCGGCTCTGGTGGCTGTGTTTTGGCAGAGGGGGACCGTCGTGGGCGAACGAGCCGGCGTAGGCCGCCTCGGCGCGTTCGCGGTCGCGCTCGGGGTGGGGCTGGGCCTCGGGGTCCAGGCCGCGCCGGCCTGGGCCGGCCCCGCCGACGGGCCCGCGGCCGCCGGCCCGGACGGCGCCCCCGCGGCGGAGTCCGATCCGGGCGGGCCGGACCCGCGCGCCAGGCTCGCCCGCCGGGGTGGCAGCGAACGGCTCGCGCCGCGACTGCGCGCGCGGTTCGCGGCCGAACCGACCGTCCCCGCCGAGCCGGACCCCGATGAGCTCGGTCCCGACGAATTCAGCCCCGACGAGCTCGACCCCGACGGGCCACCCGCCGATCCCGAGCACGAACCGGCCGCTGTCCCGGCCGCCCTCACGCCGGTCGCCGAGCCCGGCGACCCCGGCCCGCGGGAGCCCGACGAACCGCCCGTGGAGACCCCGGTCGGCATCGGCATCGTCAAACCCGGACCCGGCGAGGGACGCAAGGACGACGAGGCCGAACGTGACGACGGCCCGCCGATCATCGGCCCGGCCGACATCGTGACCACCGAGGTCGGCTTCAACATCCCGGTCACGCCCGTGCGGGCCGCCACCATCGCCCCGGACCTCGGCCCGTCGCCGTTCCCGGTGGTGCGCACGCTGGTGGTCACCGTGCTGCGCGCACTCGGCTACGACCCGCTCCATCCGCCGGCCGCGCCCAACCCGGTGCTCGTCTTCGCCTGGGGTCTCTACCGGCGAGTCGAGGAGTTCTTCGTCCGTGCGCCGCGCGGGCCGGAGTACGCGGCCACCCTCGTGCTCGAGACCGAGGGCTACCCGGTCGGCACCGTGGTGGGCGCCGACGGCACCATCTACCAGACCACCGAGTACTGGCGCGGCGCGCCGATCACCCGGGTCACCGTCGCCCGCCCGGACGGCACGGTGCGGATCTACACCGTCGCGGGCAGCGCCCGCGGCCCGGTGCTCATCGCCCCGGACGGCACCGTCTACCAATCCACCGCCGGCAACGGGTGGACCACCACCAATGTGCTGGTGCTCACCGCCGACGGCCGGGCCGTCCGGCACGAGTTCGTCGGCGCCGACGCCCCGGTCGACGCGCTGCCCGTGCTGGGCCCGGACGGCGCCCTGTACCAGTCGGTGAGCTACGTGCGGCACGACGCCGGGACCTACACCGCGGTGGTCCGCGTGACCGCCGACGGCGTCACCGAACTCGGCGCGGTCGCGGGCGCGCCCGGGGCGCTGACCGTCACCGCCGGCGTCGCCTACCAGACCGCCACGGTCCATTCGGTCGAGGAGCGGACCACGCGCACGAATCTGCTGGTGCTGCACACCGGTTCCGGCCGGACCGCGGTGCACACGCTGCCCGGCCGGGTGGCCGGCCCGGTCGCCGTCGCCGCCGACGGGACCGCCTACTTCGCCGGCTACACCGAGACCCCGCTGCCCGGCGAAACACGGGGCTACACCTACGAATCCACGCTCTACCGGCTCGACGCAGCCGGGCTCGCCGAGGTGCTGACCGCCAACGGCCAGGCCATGGGCCGGGTCGTCATCGGTACGGACGGCGTCGTGTACCTCGCGGTGCACGACGATCCGGACGCCACCGGCGACGGCATGCTCATGCTGCTGAGCCACCGGCCCGACGCCGGGCCGGGCGACAAGCCGCCGCGGTACGCCGTCGAGGGCGTCCCGGCGGACAAGGCGTCCGCCGGCCCGATCATCACCGCCGACGGCACCGTCTACCTGGTCACCAAGCAGTTCGGCACCGGCACCAGTCGGGTGCTCGCGGTCACCCCCGGTGGGCAGGTCTTCCACCACGAACTGCCCGGTCTCGTCGGCACCGCCCCGCTGCTCGGGCCGGCCGGCACGCTCTCGGTCAGCGTCTCGGAACCGTTGGGCGCCGGCGGCTACCGCACCACCGTGTACCGCATCGACGCGGCCGAGGTGGTGCCCGTCGCACGGTTCGCCGGTGAGGCCCACGGCGGCGCCCCGGTGTTCGGGCCGGAAGGCATCCTGTTCGTGCCGCTGGCGGCCTGGGCCACCGGATCGGCCCCGCTCGGCCAGATCGCCCCCGGCGGCGCGACCAGTCGCGTCGTCGTGCCCGCCGCGCAGCCCGGCGCGCTCACCCTCGGTCCCGGCGCGACGGTGTACTGGACCGTCGTCGCCGACGACGGTTCCGGCGGCTTCCGGGCCTCGGTGTACCGGCTGCAGCGGCCGGCTGTCTGACGCGTCACATCCGTTGGTTTCCGGGCCGATCTGTGGTCAACTGGGTATAGAAAACTATACTTAGATGCGGAGGTGGGCATGACCACGCAGCAGTGCACCCGGCACCGGCTCGACGACGTGCTGGACTTCCGGGCCGACGGCGACCACGCCGTCACCGGATGGACGGTGCCCGAGTACCACAACGTCTTCGGCCCGTTCGGCGGCGCGACCGCGGCGTTCGTCCTGCACGCCATCGACGCCCAGGCCGACCGGATCGGCCGGCCGCTCGCGTTGACCGTCACCTACGCCGCACCGATCGGCACCGGGCGGTACCAGGTGACGCTGAATCCGGTGCGCACCAACCGGTCCACCCAGCACTGGACCGCACAGGTCGTCCAGAACGGCGATGTGAAGTCAACCGCCACCGCGGTTTTCGGCATCCGCCGGGAAACCTTCGCCGACACCGAGGCGGTCATGCCGTGGGCACCCAACCCCGAGCGCTGCCCGGAGCCGGTCTGGCCCACCGAGACGGCGTTCCTGCGCAACTACGACATCCGCGTCGTCGCCGGCGGACCGGGGGACCGACCGGTCGCCTCGTCGCAGTCGGTCTTCTGGATCCGCCACGCACCCGCCCGCCGGCTCGACTTCCCCGCGCTCGCGGCGGTGGCCGACGTGTTCTTTCCGCGGGTGTTCCTGCGGCTGGGCGGGCCGGTACCGGCCAGCACGATCTCCATGACCACCTACTTCCACGCCGGCATCGAGGAACTCGACGACGTCGGTGACGACTACCTGCTCGGCGTCGCCCGCGCCCAGTGCTTCGACAGCGGATTCTTCGACCAGCAGGCCCAGCTGTGGTCCCGTGCCGGGGTGCTGCTGGCCACCAGCAATCAGCTGGTCTACTACCGGGATCCGACCGCTACGGGCAGGTCACGGTGATCTCGATGGCCTTGGTGATCACGCCAGCGCGTACTGGTCGGCCCGGCCGTCCAGCGGCTGCGCGGCGAGCTGCTCGGGCGCGGCGTAGGGCACCGAACCGACGGTCATGTTGGTGGCGGTCAGCGCGCTCGCCTCGGCCATGTGCCGGGCGATCCCGAAGTCGGCCAGCAGGATTCGTCGCTTCCCGTCGGCCTCGGCCAGCAGGATGTTGCCCGGTTTGACGTCCCGGTGCAGCAGCCCGCGCTGGTGGGCGTAGTCGAGTGCGTCGGCCACCGCGGTGACGATCTCGAGCACCTCGTCCAGCGGCAGCCCCTGCGGGGCGCGCTCGGCCAGGAGCTGTTGCAGGTCGGTGCCCTCGACGTAGTCCATCGAGATCCACAGCTGACTCTCGTGCTCGCCGCGGTCGTGCACCCCGACGATGTGCGGATGCCACAGCCCGGCGGCCAGGTCGGCCTCGCGGACGAACCGGGCGCGGAAGTCCGGATCGGTGGTCAGTGCGGCGGGCAGCACCTTGAGGGCGTCCCGGCGCGGCAGCCGCGGGTACTGTGCGAGGTAGACCTCACCCATCCCGCCGGCGCCGAGCCGCCGGATGATCGTGTAGCCCGCAAACACGTCGCCGGCCTCAAGTGACATGGGCACAGGGTAAACGGCGGGCTCGCCGCGCGCGGCGGGGAAATCCGGTGGCGGCCGGCACACCGGCACATCGGGCCGCGCCGCGCTGCCCCGCGACCGCACGGCCGGCACCGGACCGAGCGGTTCAGCTCACCGGCTCGAGGGTGTCGAGGATGTCGAAGTCGTAGCCGTCGGCGCTGGCGATGTAGATCCGCTGATCGCACTCGCCGTCACGCAGCGTCATCGGGCCGCGCGGACCGTCGTAGCCCAGCGCCTCGGCCGAGGCCATCAGGTCGTCGACGGCGGGGGAGCGGGCGCGCTGGATGAGTGCCTCGAGCGCCAGCAGCCCCTCGTAGCAGGACTCGGCCATCGCGTTCAGCGGCGGGGCGTCCGGACCGTAGCGGGCCACGTAGCCGCCCATCAGGTCCATGGCCCCGGCGGTGGCCAGCGAGCTGAAGTAGGCCGCGGCGACGTACAGGTTCGCCGTCGAGTCCGCCCCGCTGGCCAGCAGCATGTTCTCCTCCATCAGCGGGCTGAACCGGGCCATCCGGTCGTGCCCGCCGGTGCGGGCGAACTCGCGGTTGAACAGCACCGCGTCCTGGCCGACGAGCAGCATCAGCACCGCCTGCGCGCCCGAGGCGATGGTCGCGCGCACCGCGGCGCGGAAGTCGTCGGTGCCGTAGGGGACGTAGATCTCGCCCTTGAGGTCCAGGCCCAGGCGCTGGCAGTAGCCGCGCACCTTGGCCGCCGAGCGGCGCGGCCAGATGTAGTCGTCGCCGACCAGACACCACGACCGGATGCCGAAGTGGTCGCGCAGCCAGGCCAGGGCGGGCAGCAGCTGCAGCCGCGGGGTCTCCCCGGTGCAGAACACCCCGGGGGTCCGTTCGCCGCCCTCGTAGAGGGAGGTGTAGACGTAGGGGATGCGGTTGCGCACCACCGGCGAGAGCCGGCGCCGCACCGCGGAGATGTGCCAGCCGGTCACCGCGTCCAGGCCGTGGGTGCGCAGCCGGTCGGCGACGGTGCGCGCCACCTCGTCCTCCGGCGCCCCGCCGTCGAGCACCTCGATGGTGACCCGGCGGCCCTGCAGCCCGCCGCGGGCGTTGACCTCCGCGGCCGCGAGCTCCGCCACCGCCTCGCACGACGGCGCGAAGATGCCGGCCGGTCCTTGCAGCGGAATCACCAGCCCGACGCGGAATTCAGCCTCGCCGTGCACTTTGATCACCGTCGATCGGGGTCGCCTACACTCGTAGGTGCTTTCTCGTAGAAATAATTCAAGCAGAACCGACGCCGCGAGATGAGGGGATTGACGATATGGCCGCGCCGGAGCAGCGCCGCACCAACCTCCTGCTGCCGCTGGTGCGCCTGACCCAGCACGCCGAGGCGGCGATCGCGCGGGTGCTGGCCGACGCCTCGCTGAAGGTGGAGGACTGGCGGGTGCTCGACGAGCTCGCCGCCCGGCGCACCATGCCGATGACCGATCTGGCGCAGGCCACCCTGATCACCGGGCCCACCCTCACCCGCACCGTGGACCGGCTGGTCTCCCAGGGGCTGATCTACCGCACCGCCGACGCGAGCGACCGCCGCCGGGTGCTGGTGGCGCTGACACCCCGGGGCCGCAACACGCGCAACCGGCTCGCCGAGGCGGTCGCCGCCGCCGAGCGCGAGGCGCTGGAGTCGTGGGGGCTGGACCTCGACGCGTTGCGCGAACTTGTCCACGGCACTTCGCTTTTGAGGAACTGACCGGCCGCTCCGCCGGACCGCGCCGACCCCTTGACTTTTATTTTCATCTGGATATATTCCGAGTGAACGGAAAGGGGTGGCGACGATGCCGAACTACACATTCCGCTGTTCCGACCACGGTCCCTTCACGCTGACCCGGTCCATGTCCGAACCCGCCACTGGCGCAACGTGTCCGGTCTGCCGGACGCCGGCCCGGCGGGTGTTCGGATCACCCGCGCTGGCCAGTTTCACCGCGGCACACCACCGCGCCTTCGACGCGGCGGCGGCCAGCGCGGAGAACCCGATGGTGGTCAAGTCGATTCCGGAGTCGGCGGGGCGGCCGCGCACGCCGACCCGGCGCAACCCGAACCTGCCCGGTCTGCCGAGGTGGTAGGGCGATGAGCGGCGTCGGACTCTTCTACGTCGGTGCGGTGCTCATCGTCAACGGGCTGATGCTGCTCGGCTACATCAGTCCCCGCGGCGCGGTGCCGCTGAACTTCTTCGTCGGTGCGCTGCAGGTGATCACGCCGACGGTGCTCATCGTGCAGTCCGGCGGCGACCCGGATGTGGTGTTCGCCGCCAGCGGGCTCTACCTGTTCGGGTTCACCTACCTATGGGTGGCCATCAACAACGCCGCCGGCTGGTCCGGCGAGGGCCTGGGCTGGTTCTCGCTGTTCGTCGCGGTCGCCGCACTCGGTTACGGCTGGCACGCCTTCTCGGTCGAGTCCGATCCGGCCTTCGGCGTGATCTGGCTGCTGTGGGCGGCGCTGTGGTTCCTGTTCTTTCTGGTGCTCGCCCGTGACCACGCCGGGCTCGGTCCCGCCACCGGGGTGGTGGCGGTGGTCGAAGGCGTGGTCACCGCGGCGGTCCCGGCCTTCCTCATCGTCTCCGGCAACTGGGAGACCGGCCCCCGACCGGCCGCCATCATCGCCGTGATCGGCGTTGTCGCAATCGTTCTCGCGATACCACTGGGGCGTCGGCTGGTGGCGCCCCAGACCAGTGCACCGGCCGCAACCGTGGCCGCCAAGTAGAAAGGGAGATCCGCATGCCCGAAGTTGTGTTCAGCGTCGACCATTCCAAATCCATGCGGGATCAGGCCGTACCCGGCCACAACCGCTGGCATCCGGACATCCCGCCGGCCGCGACCGTGAAGCCGGGCAGCGAGTTCCGGATCGAGTGCAAGGAGTGGACCGACGGCCAGATCGGCAACAACGACTCTGCCAACGACGTCCGCGACGTCGACCTGTCGGTGTGCCACATGCTCTCCGGGCCGATCAAGGTCGAGGGCGCCGAGCCGGGCGACCTGCTGATCGTCGACATCCTCGACATCGGCCCGGTGCCGCAGAAGAACGGCCCGAACTGCGGTGAGGGCTGGGGCTATTCGGGCATCTTCGCCAAGGTGAACGGCGGTGGCTTCCTCACCGACTACTTCCCGGACGCCTACAAGGCGATCTGGGACTTCCACGGCCAGGAGTGCACCTCCCGGCACGTGCCCGGGGTGCGCTACACCGGGATCACCCACCCCGGCCTGTTCGGCACCGCGCCGTCGCCCGAGCTGCTGGCCAAGTGGAACGAGCGGGAACGCGCCCTGATCGCCACCGACCCGGACCGGGTGCCGCCGCTGGCACTGCCGCCGCTGGTCGAGGGCACCCTGGGCGGTACCGCGACCGGCGACCTGCTGGAGAAGATCGCCCGGGAGGGCGCCCGTACCGTGCCCCCGCGGGAGAACGGCGGCAACCACGACATCAAGAACTTCACCCGTGGCAGCCGCATCTTCTACCCGGTGTTCGTCGAGGGCGCCATGCTCTCCGGCGGCGACCTGCACTTCTCGCAGGGCGACGGCGAGATCAACTTCTGCGGCGCCATCGAGATGGGCGGGTTCATCGACATGCACGTCGATCTCATCAAAGGCGGCATGGAGACCTACGGCATTACCCACAACCCGGTCTTCATGCCCGGACGCACCGCCCCGCTGTACTCGGAATGGCTGACGTTCATCGGCATCTCGGTCGACCACGAGGACAACCGAAATGCCTACCTGGACGCCACGCTGGCCTACCGGAACGCCTGCCTGAACGCCATCGAGTACCTCAAGAAGTGGGGCTACACCGGTGAGCAGGCCTACCTGATCCTCGGGACCTCGCCGATCGAAGGCCGCATCGGCGGCGTGGTCGACATCCCGAACGCCTGCTGCTCGGTGTTCCTGCCGACCGAGATCTTCGATTTCGACATCCGTCCGGGCGGCAACGGCCCGCAGAAGATCGACCGGGGCCAGGTCGCCGTCACCTCCTGACCGGGATACGGCGAGGGGCCGGGATCCAAGCGGTCCCGGCCCCGCGTCGTGTCGTGACCTACCCCTCTTCGAAGGTCACGGCGCAGTCGTCATTCGGTCTCGTTCGCCCCGGGATCCTCCGTCGGCTTCTGCTGGGGGGCAGGCCCATCGTCGTTGGTGGGCTGCTCGGTGGGAGCGGGGGCGACCGGCTCCTCGGGCTGGTTCACCTCGACGAGCGGGCTGCCGTTCTGCTGCCACGGGCGGCCCCCGTCGCGGGACAGTCCGCCGCCCACCGTCGCCTTCAGCGAGTGCCGCACCACCGGCTGGTACGACCGGGTCTGCCCGTTGGCCTGCTGCTCGAGCTTCGCCTCGTCCGGATCGGTGCTCGCACTCGGATTCGGCCCGGGAACGTCGTCCTCCTTGTGGTTCACCACGGGCGGGTCGGCCGGGAACGTGGCCACCTTCCTACCGGCCGTGGGCAACGCCCCCTGCGACCCGGAGTCGGTGTTGTCGGCCGTGGCCGTGTTCGGCGCCGGCAGGTTGAGCCAGCCCTGGATGGTCTGCTCGATCTCCTTGTTGAGCGACCAGATTCCGTTGCGGAACACCTCGATGAACCCGCCCGCACCACCGGCCGGGCCCGGTACGGTGTCACGCAGTTCGTAGAACACCGGGTCGGCCACCCACAGCGGCCCGTCGATGATCGCCGAGATGAAGTTCGACAGCGCCTGCGGCCCGTCGCCCGCGAGCACGCCCTGCACCAGCTCGACACCGCGCAGCGGGGTCAACACGATCGCCGCGGCGAGCCGCACCGCGGTAGCGATCACGCCCTGGGTGAGCTTGGTGACGCTGTCCAGCGGCCCGGTCGAGGGATCGGGCGGCCACGGGCCGGGCCGGGTCACATCGGCGATGATCCCCTCGATGAAGTTCTCCACCGAGCCGATCGGGTCGAAAACGACATCCTTGATCTCGTTGCGCAGCAGGTACAGCTGATGGCGCAGCGCGGCGAAGAAGCCGGCTTCCCCACCGCCGAGTACGGCCGGCAGCGCATCGCGCAGTCCGTACAGCGTCGGGTCGGCCACCCACAGCGGCGCGTCGATGAGGTTGGCGATGAACAGCTGGAGCGCGATCTCGCCCTGGCCCTGGATGATGGCGTTGATCAGCGCGCCGATCCCGCCGGGCAGCTCGGCCAGCCCGGCGCCGAACCGCAACCCGGACGCGAGCACGCCCTGGGTGATGTACTCGGCGCGCGGGATCAGCCCGCCGGTCACCTCGTGGTAGGGACGGGGCGCACTCGCCCCGTAGGCCCAGAGCACGCCGTCGATGAACTGCTCGAACCAGGTGATCGGGTCGGGCAGTTCGATCGCCGTCAGGGCGACGTCGTGTTGGGCGACCGCGGCCGGATTCACCGGCGCCGGATCGATCGGCGGAGCCACCGGCGCGGCGGCGATCACGCCCGCGCCGACCAGGGCGACCCCGGCACTGAGATATGACTTGCTGCGTTGCATAGCGAACCCCTGATTCCCCCAAATGTCACGTGTGACGGAGATGATGGTAGGCCCATCGGCGGACAAATGAGCAAATATGGCGGTTTCTCAACCGGAGTTAGCTGAATTTCCCGTGTCGTTGCGGGGTCAAGTCCCGGGAAGTAGTGTAGTGCTGCGTGATCCGGTGGGTTAGGCGGTGAGTGCGGGCATGTCGTTGGCTCCTATGTCGGGGTTGTCGTCGGTGATGGTGGTCAGGCGGCAGCGGGTGAGGATGTCGAGGCCGAGGTAACG
>Ga0207874_1000633_pt1 | contig 49134 bp, 34 predicted proteins | sample HigsolmetaAR201D_FD_184833 | JGI IMG/M metagenome (GOLD analysis project Ga0207874, IMG submission 184833) | Ionic liquid and high solid enriched microbial communities from the Joint BioEnergy Institute, USA - AR20-1-D (SPAdes) (version 2) ...
AGATGGGCCACTCAAGCGATACAACGGCGACCGCAGCGACTCGCTCACCTCAGGATTCACGATCACCACCACCGCCCCGTGATTCAACGCGATCTGCGGCAGCGAAGCCGCCGGCTCAACCTGCGCGAAGTGCCCACCGACAAAAACAGATCACACCGCTGCGCAGCCTCACGGGCAGCACTCAGCAGCTCAGAGTCGAGCAGCTCGCCAAACCAAACCACATCGGGGCGCAACAGCCCACCGCAGTTCGGGCACAACGGCGGCACCGCATCCGTGGCAGGCCAATCGGCAACCAACACATTCTCATCGAAACAGCGGTAGCGCCGAATATTACCGTGCAACTCGATCACTCGCTGGCTGCCCGCAAGCGAATGCAACCCATCGATATTCTGCGTAATCAGCGTAAAATCCGGCACGCGCCGCTCCAACTCGGCCAGCGCCACGTGACCCGGATTCGGGCGCGTCTGCTCGATAGTCACCCGACGCTCGGCGTACCACTCCCACACCAAGCGAGGATTGCGCACAAACGCCGCAGGCGTCGCCAAATCCTGCGGATTGAACGTCGCCCACAACCCCTTCTGCGCATCGCGAAACGTCGGGATACCACTCTCCGCCGAAACGCCAGCGCCAGTCAAAACAGCAACAGAACGGGCAGAACGGAGCCGCTCAGCGAGCTCAGACGGGATAGAAACGTGCATAGCAGAGCATCCTCTCCATCAATATGGCCGCGCCCACAACAGCACAACGAGCAACCGAGGCAAGTATACAAGGTTCTCGACACGTTTACAATGTACCACAACCACACCTCATCTCACCAAGCATGCCCATGGTTTTGGAGAAAAAAAAGCAGCCAGCGCCTCACCGCCCGTCGCTACGGGCAAACAACGTCGTGCACAACGTGTGCGCGCTCGGACAGTGATGGCGCTTCGCGCCACAACGCGCGCACATTACCGCTGCTCCGCCTAAACGTGACAAGATGACCAGGTGACACGGTGACTTAGTGAACAACAAACCGAAAACAAACAAACCACACCGCCAATCGCCACCGAGCGTGTCCCCACACTATCACCCGCCACGTACCACAAGGCATAACCACGGGCGCATCCCACGAGGCTACCTTCCACTTTGGGGTCCAGGGGCATTCGCCCCGATCGGGGTTTCCAAAGGGCCGCGACCGGCCCTCTGGGCCTGCGCAGCAACGCACGCTCTCGTGCAAACGCGTCCACCCGCCGAATGGCGCATCCCACCCCCTGCGAATCGGTGACACGGTGACACGGTGGTGAACTACGAGCATAATAGAGATAAAAACCTAATCTGCGTAATCTGTGGATTGGATTTCTCACATTGACAAAACAAGAACAAATGTGCTATACTGTCAAGTGGAAAGACCTCATCACTTGTTCAGGATGGCAGAGTAAGTAAAACGGCATAACGCCAATCGAAAAGGAGTACGACGATGGCCAGAGAGCTGAACAAAGTCCAACTCACCGGGCGCCTCGGGGCCGACCCCGAAATGCGCTACACCCCACAAGGGCACGCAGTCACCACCTTCCGGGTCGCCTCCAACCGCACATGGCGCAGCGCCGACGGCGAAACCCACGAAGACACCGAATGGTTCCGCGTCGTCGCGTGGAACAAGCTCGCCGAGATCTGCAACCAATACTTGATCAAAGGGGCGCGGGTCTACATCGAAGGTCGCCTCCAGACGCGCCAATGGCAGGATCAAGATGGGCAGACTCGCTACAGCACCGAGGTCATCGCCAACGACATGATCATGCTCGACACGCGGCAGAGCCAAAGCGCCACCGACGAACCCGACGACGAACCCGAAGAGATCGTCGCAGCGCCGCCCGTCCCCGAGGTCGTCACCAAAGCGCCGAGCCGCTCGCGCACCGCCAAAGTCGCGCCGCTGCCGCGCAGCAAAGCCGCCGTCGAAGAGGCCGACCTGCCATTCTAAGCGATCATCAACGAGCACACACGTCGAATCCCAGCAGGGTAGCATCGCTGCCCTGCTTTGTTGTACCTGGCAGAGCGATGCGATGGTGGTTCTCATTGCTCCGCATTGTAGTGCTCGTTGAGATCCTTGACTCAGAAACTGGCGCTAGAAAGGCCTGGTAACTTGGTGACTTGGTGATGAACTACGAGAATAAAGAGATAAAATCTCATCTGTGTAATCTGTGGATACTCTAACTCCGCCTATCGGCGGATCATCAAACACCCTTACCTGTGTTACAATGCCCCACGTTTAGAAGTGTTTGTAGGGCTTACGCACATGCGCTGGAATCGCACAACAACCTGCTGGAGCACATCGCGCGGCGGAATGCTGGGCGCTGGCCATAGGTGTACTGTGCCCAGTTTAGCCCTTAGTGTGTAAACTATTTCTTAGTCTCGAACTTTGAGCTGCGGGCCAGTACTTGGCTCGCAGCTTTTTTTATTCTTTACAGCAATCAAGGAGACCGCAAATGATCCTAGTAGATATGAATCAAGTAACACGTCTGCATGGCGGTCGTACCATCTTCCAAAACCTACAATGGACCATCCAAGATCGCGAGAAGATCGGCCTCGTCGGCGTCAACGGCGTGGGCAAATCGACACTCCTGCGCACACTGGCCGGCATCGAACCCCCCGACTCCGGCTCAATCGTGCTGCGGCGGGGCGCACGGGTCGCCTACCTCGCGCAGGAATATGCGGGCACACCAGGACGCGCCGTGCTCGACGAACTGCTAGCGGTGCGCACCGACCTGCACCAGCTCGAAGCGCAAATCGCCGCCGCCGAAGCCCGCATGGGCGATCCCGAAGTGAGCAACGACATGCGCGCCCTTGAGCGCGTGCTGCTCGAACACGAGCGCCTACTGGAGCGCTTCGAGATGCTGGGTGGCCGTGCGATACACAGCCGCGCCGAAGCGCTGCTCCGCGATCTCGGCTTCAGCGAGGAGAACTGGGATCAGCCGATGGAGTTGCTGAGCGGCGGCCAACGCAAACTGATCGGCCTGGCCCGCTGTCTGCTCTCCGACCCCGACCTGCTGCTGCTCGACGAGCCAGACAACCACCTCGACCTAGCGCGCAAAGCCATGCTAGAACAGATTATCCGCCGCTTCGAGGGCGCGGTCATCATCATCTCGCACGACCGCTACCTGCTCGACGAAACCGTCACCAGCATCGCCGAGCTAGAGGCCACACGACAGACCGGCGCACGCCTGGTGCTGTGGGAGGGCAACTATTCGAGCTATGCCACCCAAAAAGAGCTGGCACTGCTGCGGCAACAGCAGGATTATGTGGCGCAACAAAAGCAGATCGAGCGCCTCGAAGCCGCGATCAGCCGCTTCCGCACCTGGCTCAACATCTCGCTCGACCCGCGCCTCAAAAAGCAGATCGACAACAAACAGCGCATGATCGATCGAATGGATAAAGTCGAGCGGCCCGTATTGGAACGTCGCAAAATGGCGCTGGCCTTTCACCCGCGCGTGCGGGGCGGCGCAAAAGCGATCGAACTGCGCAATATCGACAAAAGCTTTGGCGACCGCATCATCATGTTGGGGGCATCGGCCACGATCATGAACGGCGAGCGCATCGGCATCGTCGGGCCGAACGGCGTGGGCAAATCGGTGCTGCTACGCATGATCCTGGGCCAAATGCCCATCGACGGTGGCGAGATCTGGATCGGGCCGAGCATTCAGCTCGATTATTACGCCCAGCAGCACGAAACGCTCGACATGCAGCAAACACCGATCGAAGCGTTGCGAGCCGTGCGCCCGATGTACGAGGGCGAGGCGGTCGCCAAGCTCGGCAGCTTCCTGATACCCTACGCGGCCTGCAATCAGCCGATCGCGACCCTGAGCGGTGGCGAGAAGAGCCGCGTGCAGCTCGCGCGCCTGATGCTAGGTGGCGCTAACTGCCTGCTGCTCGACGAGCCAACCAACAACCTCGACATCGCCTCCGCTGAGGTGCTTGAACAGGCGCTCGACACGTTTAGCGGCACCGTGATCGTCGTCTCGCACGACCGCTATTTCCTCGATCGTGTCGTTGATCGCATTTTGTATCTCGAAGATGGTGAACTGTTCAGCATCGAAGGCGGATATAGCGCATATGCCGAGAAGAGATCATTTCAATAATCAAAAATATAATAACAATTCAATTTAACTACACAACACAATAACTATCCTGTTATTACAAGTTTGTGTAGTACACATGGAATGAGCCATGGAATAATCCATGGCTCATGCTTTCATCGCTATATCGCTCCATTATCACCAAAAACTATTCTCATCAGTAACCATCAAGCTATTTTAAAGAAACAATAGATAGCGAAAATGTCATTTTCATCTTGATACGATTCACCAGCAATTCACTCCTATCACCTATCCTTCCAAACATACTTCCCTAACTGCGCTTTCTACATTTCATACGACCTTGCGCAGCAACTGCACTCTGCCATCTATATGGCATGGGTGTTGGTTCCATGCTTCCACGCCACATCTACAACATCGAGAAAGGAGTATTGCACGACGTAGAGCACTGTATCGCTATTCATGCGAACCTACTCCCTTGCCCTTGAGAGTGTTCCAAGTCAATAGGTATTCACTCACGTTGCTTGCAGCTAGACTAGTGGATTCCTTTAGCGGCGCATAGTCCAAACTCCGTAGGTATCCGTCATAGTTACAAGGAGAGAAACCATATGAAGCGAAAGTGGTTTACTTTCACTACATGGTTCGTGCTGCTCCTCAGCATTGCAAGTGTAAGTTCAGTTGGGGCACATACGGTCACATATTGGAGTGATATCAACGAACCGGATCGCAGTCGTAACGAATGGTTTGAGACAGCTAACAACGGCCAAAACGGCGCACGTAATGGCGCAAAAACAGCCGATGTAGGTCATAGCATTATCGCCCGCAACGAAGTGAACGAGGGCGAATTTATCTTCCGCGATGCCACCAAAGACACACGCGTCCTCAGTTCCACCCTCACCGTGAGCGATACCACAGAGCTTGCCCGCGCTGCTGATATCGACTGGTTTGCGATCACTGGCGAGCCAGGGTTCCTGAACTTCTTGATCAAACAAGAGAGCATCGACGGTGCGCTGTCCGAGCTCAATCCAATGTTTGTGATCACGATCAGCACAAATGGTAACAGCAGCAACACCACCATTCCCGAATCGGGTGGCCTTACGATTCCTCCGGAAGCCGCTTGGGAATACGCCATCCTAACCGATTTCAACTCAACGGTAAACACAGGTAACTACCGACCACCCAAACGTTGGGTCTATACGTCAGGCACGGCAGGCAATTGTACAGGTTGTCTCGCCCAGTTGATCGGGCGCTCCAACGGTGGCGTACCGGGTAACTTTGTTGAGATTAAGGTGCCGTGGTCGCAGATCGGCTTCACGAATAATCAGCCACCACCCCAGGGCACAGCTCTGCGCTTCACGCTCTCGACCTACCTGAAATCGGAGCATCTCGCCGATGTTGTGCCTGGCGATGATAAGCCTGCTCTGCTCCTCCTCGATGCAGCCAGCACCAGAACGACTGCGGAAATAGTCAGCGCAGGATTCCTCGATACCTACATGGATGTCTACTTCGACACCAATGGCGATGTCTTTTCGCCGCTTCTGATCAGCGAGTTCAACCCGAATCCTGAGGGCACTGAGCCTGCTGGTCCTAACGGTAGAGGCACCGAGTGGATCGAGATTATCAACGTCAGTTCCTTCAACGTGAGCTTGGACAACTACAGCATTGGTGATGCAGTCAGGCGAGGCTCCGCCGATGCGATGCTGAAGTTCCCTGCGGGCAAAACGGTCCCACCGAATGGTGTCGTTATCGTAGCACAGGATAAAAACAAACCACCCATCGCTGGCCTCTCCAGCAGCCCATCTCTGCAGATCTTCCAGTGGGCACCAAACAATGTAGTAAATGGCGAGATGCCGCCCAACACCATTTGGTCGAGCAAAACTACTATCGGCCTCGACAATCAACGCGACCGTGTGGTGCTCACCTACCGCAACCATACGATCATGGATCTTGTCGAATATAAAGTCGAGACCAACTCGACTAGTCCCTATCCTGGACACATTGCATATGTGTACGAGGGCGATGATGCCCTGCTGACATCGGTGCCTGAGGGCAACCAGTATAGCATCGAGCGGTGCCCTGTGAAGCAAGACACCAACGATGCCGCGCTCGATTTCACCTTCCACAACGGCGCCACCGACAATATGCCCACGCCGGGTATCGCATGTCCGCCAACCACTGGCGTCGATCTCGAAGTGCGACAAGTCGCTTCAACATCGGCAGCTTTGGCAGGCAGCCAAGTCATCTTCACTATCCAGTGGAGCAACTTGGGCGATGGTCCCTTCTCATCGGTGCTGCTCACTGATACGCTGCCGTTGCACCTCAACTTCGTGTCGGCCAGCCCAGCGCCCGATGCAGGCCGCTCAACCGCCACGCAGAAGGTGTGGAACTTCACCAACCTCACACCGCCAAGCGGTGGCACAGTCGGCGGCACGATCATCCTGACCGCGACCATCTCGGCCAGCGCACCGGCCAACCTGCCGCTCGTCAACCGCGTGGAGATCAGCGAGAACGATCCTACACGCGTCGAAGCAGAGCATAAACTCGGGAACAATAGCTACGAGGCGACCGTCACAGCGATGAAGCCCGACCTCGCGGTCTCATCGACATGGCCCGGCGGCGCACTGCCCAACGATACCGTGGAGTACGTGATCGCCTACGCCAACAACGGTAGCGGCATGGCAAGCAATGTCGTGATCACCGATACGTTGCCAGCCGCGGGCGCAACCTTCGTCAGCAGCACACCAGCACCAGATGGTAGCTCAACCGCTACAGAGAAGGTCTGGTCGCTTGGCGAGCTCGATCCCGGCGATACTGGCACAATCACGGTCAGGGTGAAGATCACTGGCAATACCAACGATCAGCTCACCAACCAGATCGTGATTACTGGCGAGCCAGCCGATGATCCCGGCGCGCCCACCGCCGATAACAGCGAAACGCGCATCCTGGTCGTCGGCGTGATCCCCAATCTGGAAGTGGAGATCAAGGACTGGCCAGACAAGGCGAAGCCAGGCGGCACCTTCTGCTACACCATCGAGTACACCTATCCGAAGGGCGCTATTCAGGCCACCGACATCCAGATCAAGAACACGCTGCCCACGGGCCTCTCGCTGGTTAGCCAGACATCCAGCCCAGCGCTCAACTTCAACGGTGCGACCACTGGCGAGCTTGTGTGGGGTCCAGGCACACTCAACGTTGGTGGCAAGGGCACCATCACCGTCTGTGTCAAGGTCCGCAGCATCGTTCCGGTGGGTGAAGAAGTGGAGAATGTCGTCTCGATCAGCGGCTCGGTCGATCCCGATCCGACCCTCGCCGATAACATCAAGACCGCCAAACTCACCTTCGACTCCTACCAGACCATGCTTCCGTTCATTGGCAAGTAAGCTGTTCGGCTGGGGCAGAACACCTGCTCCAGCCTAAACAACAACAGGCAGGTGGGGTTATCCTCCATCTGCCTGTTGCATGATCCGATGATGTTTGTCCCACGGGCCGTTTAGCTCAGCGCAGCCACCAATCGCTCTAGCCCCGCCGCCAACTGCGTAGGTTCGGTCAGGCACGAGATCATCAGGTGCGCGCCGAACACATCGCCGTAAAAATGCCCGGGATGCACCAACACGCCCCGCTCCAGCAGATCGATCACGAGCGCCTCCTCGTCGTCGCAATCGAGCACCTGGCAGAACAGGTAGTAGCCGCCATCGGGCGGGCGCACCCGCAGGCGCTCGCACTGCGCCAGCCGCGCCAACGCCATATCGAAGTTCGCCCGGACCCGCTCGCGCATCTGCGCCACAAACGGCATGCCCCGCTCGAACAGCGTGGGCAGCATCGCCTGCGTCAGGCTATTCGCGCCCAAGAACGTATCGTTGAGCAACTCCAATCGGTCACCGAACAACGTTGCGGCGGGCGTATTTAGCGCGATCCAGCCCAGCTTGAGATCGGGCAACGCGAACAACTTCGAGATGCCGTTCAGATGAAACACTGGCAACTCGGGATGCAGCGCCCCCAGCGGCGGTGTACTCGGCGCGCGGTACGTGAACTCGGCGAACACCTCATCGCAGATCAGCGGCAGCCCCACGCGGTTCAGCACTGGCACCGCCGCCCGCACGATCATGCCCGTCGGGTTGTGCGGCGAGATCAGCAGCACCGCCCGCGTGCGCTCGTCCACCTGAGCGCGCACGCTCGCCGGGTCGATGCGCCACCCGCGCGCCTCATCGAGCGTGTAGGGCCGCAACTCAACGTGATAAATGGCCGCCAAATACTCGAACAGCGGGTAGGTCACATCGGGGGCCAGCACATTGTCGCCAGGCTCCGTCAGCAGCGCGAACAGCAAGCCATACGCCTCGCTGGTGCTGGCCGTGATAAACACATCATCGGGGGAGAAGGAGATCGGAGGCGTGCGATTGGCGTAGTAGTTCACAATCGCTTGGCGGGCGGGCAACGCGCCACGCGGGTCGGGCGAGTAACGCCGCGTGGCCCAATAGCCTGCAGAAGCCTGTTCCAATATCTCAGGAGGGAACAACAAACCCTGATGCGTGGGATTGCTACTCGTCAGATCGATATACCCGGCACCCGCCGCCACGCGCTGGCGCGCCAACTCGATCCGATTCGGCGAAAGATCGCCATCGGCAAAAAAACCAACCATCGTTCACAACTCAGATCGGAGTGCGATCCGCAACTCCATCGGCATAATACTGCCAAGCCTGGCCCAGCAGCCCAGCGCGGCCCGCTCGCCACAACATCGGCCCCAGCTGAGGCCCGAAGCGCTGGATAAACAACTGGCGGCTGCGTCGAGAACGATAGCGCAAATGCGCCATTTCGGCAAGCTCGGTCGGTTGGTTCGGCGCGGGCTGCTCGGCAGAGGAAGGCCGATGCGCCACCTCGAACTGTGCATCGTCTAAGCCGAAAGTCGCCGACATATCGACCAATGCAGTGATCGCCTCGTAGGGCGGCTCGAGCGTGATGCGAGCGCGCACCCACATGCCCAACTCGTGCGCCTGCGACACCAACTGCGAGAGCGCCGCCCGCTCCTTCCGCGAGTCGAGCACATCGACAGCCCGAAACACAAAACAAAGCGTCTCACAGCCCGCTCGGCGGAACTGCTGCAACAACTCGGGCGTGAGAAGTTGATGCCGCACCGCCCCCTCCCACTGCAAGCCCAATTCGGCTTGGCCTAATTCAGCCAGCAGTTCTTGGAGCCAGGCCATATCGTCGGTGAGTGGTGGAGCAATAAACTGAACGTGATAGAATCCGTGCTCGCTCGCGATACTCTGCAACTCGGCAAGCACCAGCGCGGGCTTGCGAGGGCAGAAACGCCCATCGCGCACCTGGCCAACCATCAAAGTTGTCTGGAGCTCACCTGTGTGCACCGTGAGCGGATACTGCTCAAGCGGCAACAGATGACGCGCGGGGAAGGGCAAACTGTCGAGCGGCTGATCCAGCATCAACAGAGTGCGCAATATAACATTTTGCTCATCTGTTGCGGCATCGTGAGAATCCAGTTGGAGCAGCGTCTCTGCGACGGTTCGCCCGAAATGCAAACGGCGCAGGGTGCTGCCAAGGTACACAAACTTCGCCGATATATCGCCAAGCCCGGCCATGATCGGCGCAACTGCCTCCGGTTTGTCGGCAGCGATCGCAACGACATGCGGGCGGAACGAACGCAATGGAATAAACGCATCGGCCTGAGATTGCGCATTGTAAAGCGCAAGATCATAGATGCGAACAATTTGGCGCTGCTGTTCAAGCAATGCCGCTATATAAGCCAGAGGCAACGGTGGCTGAGATGCAGGTTCTCCTGGCTCTGGTAAGGCAACAAGTGCAATTTTCACAGATCCCCCGATCTAGCCAAACAAGAGCCAACCATGGTTCTCTATTCATCATAAGGTGTTTGGATAATCGACATGTGAAAGGCCGAGCAGCAAAGTTAACAAAACGTTCAAAAAGGTTAATGAGCATAGCCGCGCCTATTACAAAAGCGGCGCGCCTCGGTGGCGAGCAACGGCCCTAGATACGCTCGGGGAGAAACGTGAGGATTGTTGTGAGCGACGTTGGAAATCGGGGAGGCTAGCCGTTTGCGCTGCGCGCCCGCTCGATCGGGGTCAGCGAGAACGAGAAGCAGCTACCCTTCCCCTCTTGACTCTCGACCCAAATGCGGCCATGGTGGCCTTCAATAATCTGCTGACAGATCGCCAAACCCAAACCCAAGTGATTGCCTTGACTCGATGTGCGATTGTGAGCACGGAAATAGCGCTGGAACACCTTCGGCAGATCCTCGGCGGGGATACCAACACCCGTGTCGTACACTCGCACCCACAATTCATTCTCGTGCAGCTCCGAGCGCAGCGTGATTTGACCACCGGGTGGCGTGGCCTTGATCGCATTCTCGATCAGATTCGTGAGCACCTGGCCGATCCGCTCGCTATCGAAATAGCACTCCGGCAGATCATCACTCACCTCGTTGATAAGCTCCAAACCAGCCTGTTCGGCTTGCAGGCGCAAACGAGTGGCGGTCGCCGAGACCAACAGTGGCAGATCGTTCCACTTCGGGTCCAGCACCAATTGCCCCGCCTCCAGCCGATTGTACTCAAGCAGCTCGGCGATGCGGCCCTTGAGTTGCTCGATCTGGGAATCGGCGATGCTCAAGAACTCTTGCTGCTGCTCGTTCAGCGGGCCAGCGCGGCCTTGCAGTACAATCTTCAGGAAACCATTTAGCGAATTGAGCGGGTTTCGCAGCTCGTGCGACACCATCGAGATAAACTCGGAGCGTTCGCGCTCCTGGATCTTCTGCGCCGTGATATCGTGCAACACGATCGCCGTTAGCGGCTCGACGCCGTTATCCTGATTGACCCGTGAGGCCAACGCCTGATACACCAACTCCTCACCAGGCTCCTCGGGAACCACTTGCAGCTCTTTAGCCATCATCGGCAACTTCTCGCTGCGGAGTTGATTCGCAAGCGCGAGCAGTTCATCGTGGACCGACATCTCAGATGTCATGTACGACAACAACTGATTACCGATCGGGTTCGCTAGCACGATATTGTCCTGCGAATCGATCACCACCAAGCCATCGTTGATATCGCTGATCACCGCCTGCAACAACTGCTGCTGGTGGTACAACTGGCTGTGCATCTCGGCGTTATTGATCGCGATACCGGCCTGGAAGGCGAACGCGGTGAGGTGTCGAGCATCGTTGCTAGTGAACGCCGAAGGGATGGAGCTGACCACCGTGATCGTGCCGCGAGCGGGCCCCTCGCCAACGAACAGCGGCACGCACAACGCCGCACGAAGCCCATTCGGAAGCATATCGTGCAGCTCTGGGTCCACCGTCGCATCGCTAATGATCAGCGGTGTCGCCTGTTTCATCGTGCGTTGGGCCAGGCCAACCACCCAGCCCGGATCGCTGGTGGGATCGGGCATGAGCGCGCGATGCACGAGGTTATCGCCCTGGAGCAGCGAAAGTGTCATGCCATGCACTCGGTGAGGGCCGAGCAACTGGCTGGTGCTATCGACGATCTGGCTGAGGACCTCATCGAGGCTGAGCGTACTCGTGATGACCCGCAAACCCTCCTCAAGCGCGTGCAGTTCACGCATTCTGGCGCGAATATCGTTGGTGGTGCGCTCTAGTTCGCTCACCCGTGCGGCGCGCAGCTCCTTTTCGCGCTTCAACTCACCAACCAGAAGCGCGTTCTCGTGCTTCTGCACCACATTGCCCCAGAACATCAGCATGCCGAAGAACACACTGCCCAGCAGCAACGCCCAGGGCACAAAGGCAGCGGCGTAGAACTGTACGGCGATGAACACGTACAGCATACCGAAGGCGAACGGCACCAGAGAGGCCAGCGAGGGAAGTTGGTAGTGCGCGAGCACACGCAGCGCAAGCACGAGGTATAACGGATAGATCGCGCTCCCGAGCGATGGGGAAAACGCGATCAGAAACAGCGCAAAGAGGCTATCGAACACAAAGCGCAGTCCATCGAGCGCAGATTGGTTGACCTGCTTGCCCGATGCAACTGTGCGATGTTGAACACCAATTATGAGAAGATGTGCGAGGGAATAGCTTATCAGGCCAAGCCAAACATACTGAGAGATTGCCTGACTCCCGACCCACCACGCAAACACTAAACAAGGTAATGGTGTTAAGGCGAAGACGAATCGATGAGCATGTTCAAGCCACCATGACCGTGTTTGTACAGGAAACAACTCATCAGCAATCATAACCGTTGTTTATCTCTTGGCTGTATGCTGCGCTGAGTCCAGTACCTTATCAAACTTGGTAGCAGCACAGCGTTATGTTTCGAATTTATAGCCAAGGTTGCGAACCGTGATTACATGGCGCGGTCGATCCGAGTCTGGCTCGATCTTAGTTCGAAGGCGGCGGATGTAGACAGCCACCAGATTGCTTTCGCCCTCGTAATCGTAGCCCCAAACTTTGCTGAGAATTTGACCGGTATTGAGAACACGCCCTGCATTCTTCATCAGGTAGTACAACAACCGGAATTCAAGAGGTGTCAGTTCGATCACGCGACCATCGGTGAAGAGCACCTTGTGCTCCACTGGATCGAGCGTGATGTCGCCCTGGCTAAGGCGAGCCGATGGGTTCAGCATATCGCTGTTGCGTCGGCGCAATACAGCCTCAACACGTGCTAACAACTCAGAAGGCTCGAACGGCTTAACGAGGTAATCGTCGCCGCCGATCTGCAGGCCCGTCACACGATCCTGAAGCTGCGAACGGGCCGACAGGAAGATAATCGGTACATCGGATGTGCGCCGAATCTGCCGACAGATGTCGAAGCCATTCGATTTCGGCATAGAGACATCGAGCAAAATCAGGTCGGGGTTGTACTGTTCGAGCGCTTGCAGGATGGTAGGCCCATCATAAGCCTTGAATACTCGATATCCAGCCTCTTCAAGTAAGAAGGAGGTGAGCTTCACGCTTGGCAGGTCGTCATCAGCAACAAGAATATGCATTGCGGGCACTCCTCGATCACTAAGTGTTCTATGCTTGGTTTCATTGATGGAGCTTGTCAATTCGTCATTATCTAATGAATAGACCGTAGAAAATATCGAAAGTTACGTATCGATAAATGGTATATAATTTGTATAAAACAGTTGATATTTTTAGCGCGACTTACATACAAACTATCTTATTGAACGCAAACTACATCGAAAAAGTTACGCTTTGTTTCTGCTGATAGTATACTGTTCTGATATAAACGCTTAATTACAGGCGATTCCAACTGCGCCCAACCTACGACGTAGGGGATGGGGAATTCATCATCAAGGATATACTTTTTATCCATGCAAGACTGAGGCCGAAAATTTTACTGTTTCGAGATATTGAATCACCAACGATGGTATGGTATTAGCGCAGCAGAAAGGCATGTTTGTGTTTATTCTGCGCTCCTTCCGAGACGCACGAGCCAAATTTTCACTGCCAAATTGGAAGATACTAGGATTACTACTGTCTGTACGAGTAAGGGTGGCAAGCCTCAAGCGGTTTGGAGCCGAGAGTGAAAGCATCCTGCTTGCTATCGGCTTGGCTCAACATGTAAGCATTAGGTAGAGGACTTCGAGCTTTCTAATCGGTCATTCCGATAAAATACTCTCAGTGGCCTAACTAATACTTGTTCGTTGGCTTGGATAAACGCTAGCACATCACGTATGATACCACGATTTAGGGGGATATGGCTAGAGTGACCTTCACAAAACATGTCTGAAATGTATTTTTCGGCTGCGGGAAATGTGGCAATAGGGGGCTGTTTTTCGCTTAAACTATAGGAGGATTCCTCTCTATGCTCCATCATAGGAATGGAGTTGCCATATTCACCAGTATCAATAGTTTACTCGCTTCCTTGTTCTATCTTTTCCAGTGATACAGCTGAAGGAGGGTGGATGTTTGGGAAATCTCTGATCACTGGCATCTTGATAGGACTACTTGGGGGCTTTATTTTCGGCAAATTGATGGTCGATGGCTATTTTGCCAAGTGGCAGACGCTGCCTGCACTGCCGGTTGAAGCCGCACAATTCGAGGGCGCTGAAGGCTCGACTCGATAGTGTTTGTCCGCGCTAACGATGGAGTGGTGTACTCCTGTAATTGGTACATTGGCGACTGCTGGCAGCCTTCTACATTCCCAAGCGAAAATGATCGTCATTTTATGGTACCCCAGATCATCAATGATTGTCAGTTCGACCTGTCTTTTTAGAATGCCCAGCCATCCTCGTTAAAGCGCGATTGTCTGCACGGCACGATTGGGTATGTTGATGGCTATTCTAAGGTCGGATATATCCTTGATGAGCAGAACCGTGTCTGGGTATGGAATCATATAGTGACTGGCAAGTTTGAGTTCACCTTCCCACCAACTGCGAGCGTTGCCGGAGGCATCTTTGGCGGTATCATCGGCGCAGTGGTGTATGGTGTGCGACACCTGCACTCGCGGAAGACGCCTCAGTTGGGAGTGGCATAGCATATGAGTAAGCGCAATATCGTACGTCGTATCACTGTCAACTCCATCGATTATGTGTGGCGGGTGCAGCGACTCGATCCGCAGATGGTGGTGTTGCGTGTGTGGCTTCGTGGGCGCGCACGCCGCGATGCTCCACTTGAGGTGCAGATACGTTACGACGATCCCTGGCTCAATTTTGGGCCGATCATCACCGCCCCGCCTGAGCAAGTGCATACGATCTTCCAGCTTGCGCCGATCACGCCCGGGCAGGTGCGCACGATGATCGAGGCGGCGCTCACGGCAGGGTGGGATCCTGAATCGGCCTCGTCGCAGCGACGGTTTACGCGGGATGCGCACGGCAAATTGGTGCCGATAGCGCCTCCCGAGTAGGCGATTGCGATGACGGCGTGCCAGCTTCGTTAGATGCTGTAATCGCTGCGTGTTTGTAATGCTGCAACGATCTTCGCAAACTGCCTGTAGTGCTGTCGTTCGTGGACAGCCAGCCGTATCCCATAGGTTTCTATTGAGTTCGTCCGTGGAATGCCGGTATTTGTCACGGTTGCGGCGCGTTTCCAATCGGCGGGCTGAAGCGGTCGCAGCCGTGCCAGCAGCTCGTGGCGCTGCTTGGTGAAGGCCGCTAACGATTTGTGGAAGTCTTGTTGCTGGTAATCGGTCTTTTTCATCCAGGTGACGGGGTCAATAGCCCGTATGGTCGGGTGGTCGTGGGTGAGGATTTTCTCGATGCAATCGCCCCATACATCGGCGCAGCCGCGCAAATGGGATAGCACATCGTTGACGGACCATGCGTCGTTGGCAGGGGCGGTATGAAAGAGCGTGGGGTCTAACGGCGCGGTTAGCTCGGCGATGCGGTTTGGTGTGGCGGCGAGGATGTCGAGGATTTGTTCGGTTGTGAGGGTATACTTGGCCATGGAGCGTCTCCTTCCTTTACACGAAGGTTTACACGACTCGTGCCTGTGTACGACAACAGGATGATACCACTTTATCGCAGAAGGCTAATCAACGTAGCTATCACCTTATCCCCGCTCAAGCGGAGCAATCAGCATCACTTATCGAGATTCTTGAGGAAGGGTTTGATCTGGAGGCCAATCCGTTCTTTACCTCAGCCGCTGAGCTTATCGCGTTTCTAACGCACAAAGAGAATGACACAAACGCCGATATCACTTTGGCCACGCAGCGGCGGCGATCACGGCAACCGTAGCCGCGTCGTTGCGCCTGGGCCATCGCAAGCGCGGATTATTGGCATCAAATATAAAGGTGAATTATGCCCAAACAGCCAACCGTCGAGGAGTTTTTGGCTCAGCTTGAGCACCCGCTCCTCGATGAGATTCACGAGCTGCGCCAACTCATCCTCAGTATCGATAGTTCGATCAAAGAGGCGATTAAGTGGAATGCGCCGAGTTTTTACACCACCGAGCACTTCGCCACGATGCGGTTGCACGGCAAGCAGCCATTGCAACTGATTTTGCACCTTGGCGTGGCAAAACAGGCGCTCCCATCAGGCGCTATCGATGATCCGACGGGCCTGCTCACATGGCTGGCAGCCGATCGCGCAACGGTCACGTTCACGCATGCGGGCGCGGTCGCCGCTATACGCGAGCCTCTCAGCGCGATCATTCGTCAGTGGATACGCTACGTGCCCAAGGCCATGGAATCTGCGTCGTAGCGGCGCTTCCGCCACAAACTCAGACTATTTTCCGATAGCATTGTGTGGGCAAGTGTCGATACAATGAATCCTTGTTCCCCCCTGCGACAACAGTATTCAGGAAAGGAGTCTGAGATGGACGTGCAAGAAGTCATCGACTACCTTCTCACTGCGTTTGCTGGCGTCGAGACATCGCAGAACTTTGGGTACGATTTCTTCTTCTACGGCTCCGAGCGCATGTTGCCGTTTGTGACCATCGCAACCACCGACAATGAGTATGATAGCGTCTCCAAGCTCAGCCGTCCGGGTGGCGCGTTTCGCCTGAACATTGGCGTGAGCCGAGAGACGTTCGTGGAGTTGGTGGGCACCGCCAAGCCCGATCTGAGTGCCTACGACTTCGCCACTGTCGATACGATTATGCCGCACCCCGAGTACGCGGCGCAATCGTGGGTCTGCATTGTGAATCCCAGCCGCGCCAGTTTCGAGCGCATCAAGCCGCTGCTGCAAGAGGCGTACGATTTGGCGGTGAAGCGCGCTATCCGACGGCAGGGCAGCGCCGAGTGACGATCGGAGGAGACGTGTGGGTTTGTCGCAGGAGCCGAGCCGCGGCTCGTCGTTGCTGCAACTCCTCGGTTGGGGCTACCTACTCGGCTTGTTTGCGTGGTTTGGCTTACGGCTGCTGTTCTTTGATGGGGTTTGGTGGTTGGCGCTGCTCAACACCTTGGCCTTCTATCTGTTTGCCCCGCTGGTGATTGTGCTGCCCTTGGCACTCTGGCAGCGCCATCGCAGACTGATGCTGGCGGCTCTGCTGGCGGGAGCGCTCTTCGTTAGCCTGTTCCACCCGCTGCTACTGCCGTTCGCCAAAGCAAGCCGCCCGAGCCGCACATCGCCCACGCTGACGGTGATGAGCTTCAACGCGCTGTGGCGCAACCACGATTACGAGCAGATCGCGCGGGCCATCGTCGCGGCAGATCCCGATGTGATCGGCTTCCAGGAGGTGCAGGAGGAAAATGTGCTGGCGATTCAGGCGCTGCTGGCCCCGCACTACCCGTATCAAGCAGACCCGCCGGGTGACACCTCGCACACGGTCTGGGTGCTGAGCCGACTGCCGCTGGAGGATGTGACGGTTTTGGATAACCCGCCGTTGCAGCGCGGGCTGCAGGTGACGGTGCGCCATCAGCAACAGACCGTCGATATTGTGGTGACGCATCTTGCGCCGAACAATATGCCGCTGTGGCCCGTGCGGGAGTTTATCGCCACTACCACACAGCGCTACGAGCTACGGGCTGCCGAAGTGCGCTACCTGCTCGCGCATGCGCAGGCCCGCACTGCGCCGCTGCTGATCCTGTGCGACTGCAATATGACTGATAGTTCGGAGACGTATGCGCTTTTGCGTTCGCAGTTTGAGGATAGCTTCCAGCAACGCGGCTGGGGTTTTGGGCATACGCTCTATGTGAAGAATATCCCGTTCGCCGTTCAGCGGGTCGATTATGTGTGGCACACGCCCGATATCGAGCTTGTTGATGCGTTTGTTGGCAGGCCCGGCAACTCGGATCACCTGCCGATGATTGCCCGTTTTGTATGGCCGGGAGCTACAATCGAATAGCGTGATGTTATGATTGAAACGAGGGATAGATGGGTTTCAAAAAGGGATTAAGCAAGACCTGGAAGGTGATCAAGCATCCAATTCGCGAAACAACCGACGCGATTGTCAAAAAAGGCTCCATAACTGTTGGGAAGGAGCTCATTAAAGTACGGGATAAAGCAGAAGAAATAGCTAGTGACAAAATCAATGAGATAAGCGATGCAGTGACTTCCCGGCTAAAAGAGTTAATGCCTGGGATTGTGCTGTTATGTTTTGGTGTGTGTTTTGCGCTGATGAGTATCATCTTTCTGGCGCTGGACCTCACCTTTTTGATGATCGATTTTTTGCAGTTCCCCGCTGCTCTGGCTTATTCGATCACAGGGGTTGTGCTGTTGCTGTTGTGCCTAGCGATGGTTATAAAGGGTTATCATTCGATTTCTCAAGGACAATCGGCAAAAGACGATGAGGTGATTGCAGTGAGTGATACCAAATCCGATGTGCTGTGATTGAAAACGAGTTGTAGATTGCGGCAGCAAGGTATTTTATGTTTTGTGGTATCGATGGCTGCGCGTAGCAGCGCATCAATACCACTTCTCCTGGAGATGCTCAGATCATTTAAAACGCCGATGGATGTCATCACCGCGCTGATTGATAGCTACGCCACATCCGCTAGGAATGCCGCTACCAGCGCGTTAAACTCCTCGGGCGTCTCCCAGTGCGGCGCATGCCCCGCCCCCTCGATCACCTGCACCTCATTGCGCCACAGTGTCGGCGCGGACACGCTCGCGAAGTAATCGCCGTTCACCAACTGCTCGTTAGCCCCATGCAGAATCGCCAAAGGCGCTTGCAGCTCGGCCACCACTTTCAACTCATCGAGGAAATCGGCCTGCATCACGTTCTGCGCGATCACGCCCCGTGCGCGACCATCGGCACGGCGGATATCTTCGAGGAACTGCGCCGGACGCTCGGCGAAATCAGCCGCGAAGAATGAGCCAACGTAACTATCCATCTGTTCCTCGGTGAGTTGTTCCTTGAAGGTGAACTCCATATTTGGGTGCGGCAGGAACGCCTTATCCATCGCGGGCGGCATGCCCAATGGCGGCGTGCCGTAGATGACGACACCCTTTAACTTCGGCAAGCTCGGTGCCATCTCAAGCGCGATATGGCCGCCCAGACTCCAGCCGAGCACCACCACCTCGCGCACACCCAGCGCGTCGAGCAGCGCGGTCATTGTGCATGCCCACGGGCGCAACCCCGCCTGTGTGGATGGGTCGTCGAGCGGCTGCGACAAGCCGAATCCCGGTAGGTCGGGAGCGATCAGCCGATACTGCTGCCCTAAGTCACTATCCAACTGTTTGATGAACGTGCGCCCCGAGGTAGAGTTTCCGTGCAACAACAACACTGGAAGCCCCTGGCCTGCACTTTCGTAATACGCGATCGGAATCCCCTGCACATCGAGCGTTTTGGGCTGCATGGCTGCTCCTTGTACTGAAACTGGCTGAACATGAAAAAGGCTACACGATTATAGTCGAATTAGGCACGACGATCGTATCGCTTCAAGTTCAGATCGGCAACGACGAACGGCAGATAGACCAGCACCATCATCACGCAGCCGAGCACAATCAGCACCAGCACATACCAGGGCCAGGGTCCAAGATAATCGAGCAGCGTTGGCACGGGCGGCTTGCGGGCCACGTACATGTAGTTGCCGCCAGTGAGCATATTGGCGATGCCCGCCACGCCCATCCACGCGATCGTCAGCGGGATGACGCGCGCAAGCGACGACCAGTACGGGCGATAGCGCTCGACCACCAGCATAAAAATCACGCACCAGAGAATGCAGGCGTGCGAGATAAAGAACTGGAACGCCACGAAGTGTGGGAAATTGTACGGCGCGAGATCCGGCGTGAGCAGCGCCTGGGTTGCGCCAGCAAAGCCCCAAAAATAACAGATCTCGAACAGCCAGACCTTGCGGCTCCACAACATCCATGGGCACAGTACCAACGAAATCATGCAGACCTGCAGTGGCAGCGAGTACGCCCACGATGAGAGGCCAACCTGCCACTCCCACACATACCACGCCACGAAGTTCAGCAACGTGAACCAGGCCAACCCGTGCCGAAACGCCTCGCGCGGGCCGGATGCGTCGCGTAGCGAGGCTAGCACCACCACCAACACCACACAACTCGCCAGCACCGCCACTAGCGCCAGCATATGCATAGTGGAGAATAACTCCAACGGCATACCGGGAAACGTCAAGGAGAACAGATCGCGTATCATATCAATTTATTTCACACACCCATGAACAGCGCGTAAGCACCTGCAAGACCGACTCGTTCATTATATGCCAGTTTACCTATGCCAATCGAATAGGTTCAACACAGATGGCAAGGCAATGAGCGTTGATGGCATGGGATATACAGTGCATCTGCCAAAAAGCAGAAGCCAAATGTTCTATAAACAGTTATTTGAGGGATACCGTCATCATATCTCCGCTCTTTTCACGTATTCCATAAACATCGCAAAAACCCCAACACACCAACCTTTCAACAGGCAAATAGGCGGCACAGCGCTTGCTACAAAATTCACAAAACCACGAATAGATGTACCCATATTTATTAATCGTTTACCATTAAATATATTGTCATAATGATGTTTAAAAATTATTAATATACACCAGCTACACTGTAACAATCAATCTCCCTCACAGGTAATTTTCTCATTTTAATGAAAAATATAGATTTATAAAACACTAAAAGACACTGTTGGGACATTATTCCTATTGTTTGGTAATAGCTACATGCTACAATCGACTCATATGAAGGGAGGAATGCATGAGAACACAAGGGAACCCACATCAATACCAACTATCCGAAATCATAACAATGCTTTTTACCAATTCGGCTACTGGCGTTGTTGAAATAAACGGAACCACGCAGATCGGTCGCCTATACTGCCGTCAGGGCAAGGTGTACCATGCAGAAGCTGGGCTGGCCGATGGGCTAGAGGCGATCACAGAGTTGCTCTCCGATAACGAAGCGACTTTTCGTTTTATCGCGAATGCGCATCACGCCACCGAGACGTTGTGGCCCGATACGCAGATGTTAATCAATTACGTGCGCCATCAGGAGTTCCTCAGGCAACGCGAGCGTAGTGTTCCTAGCATTCCCAATCTCGAATGGGTGCCCGAGCTGATCCTTCCCGAACACGAAGGCACTGTGAACATTCAGTTTGCTTGGTGGCCGCTCCTCACCGCCATCGATGGTCAGCGCAGCCTTCAGGAGATCGCTCAGGAGCTGCAACTCTCTACACTTCAGATCAATCTGCTCATTCGCGAGATGATCTCTAGCGGAATCGTACAGTTGCGACCGCCTCAGCCTGCGCATGCAGAATCAGGCACCTCACAGACGAGCATCCACGCATCCAAGTATGTTGATCCATTGGGCAAGGGCAAGTCTCAGGGCAAAAGCGAGTCGTTCAGTGGATTCATCGAGTGGTTGCTGACTGGGAACGAAAACTCACGCTCCACAGGTTGGCCATTTCGTTCGCGAGGGATTAAAAATAATATTCACTCATGAGCGTATCAGCTCCACGCTTTGTGGAAAAAATTGTGGATGATGTGGGGAAATTGTGGACAATTCAGCAGTGGGATTTGGCGCTTGACGAAATCCTGCACGCAGGTTAGAATCGGATAGTCGTGCGGGAGTGGCGTAGTGGCAACGCGAGAGCCTTCCAAGCTCCAGTCGAGGGTTCGATTCCCTCCTCCCGTACCAATTGCAAGAGCTTGTGCATCTTCTGCACAAGCTCTTTTGTTTTGGCGATTCCGATTGTTGTGATGTCGATGAACTGCTGCATGTAGCAACTTATCAATATCACATGTGTTGGTGTGCCAGTGATTTCTCACACCTTTAGTTGGCGACGCTTCCGCAGATGACGTAACCTTGCAAAGACCAACTCTCGCTATCGGGGGTAATCTCCGAAGCTGAGACAAACCATGATGTGTAGGAGGGTGGTACTGGCACGCTACGAGTAATTGCGATAGGCGCCGTGCGCAGACCGCCACCTAGAACCACACCGGGAAAGACCTCCCCACCGCCTCCAAGCGCCTGTTTACCAGCAGGGCACGATATAGTGAGTGTTTTGACATCATTGGAATTAAACGCGGTCTCTGCATACACAACTTGGTACCCACTAATTCCTGGCGCACCTTGAGGCCCTTGTTGTCCTTGCGGCCCTGGGTCACCCTTCTCGCCTTGCGGCCCAGGATCACCCTTCTCGCCTTTGGGTCCTTGCGGCCCTGGATCACCCTTCTCACCTTTGGGTCCTTGCGGCCCAGGATCACCCTTCTCGCCTTTGGGTCCTTGCGGCCCTGGATCACCCTTCTCACCTTGTGGTCCTGCCGGCCCTGGGTCACCCTTCTCGCCTTGTGGTCCTGCCGGCCCTGGGTCACCCTTATCGCCCTTGGGTCCGGGAGGACCTCCACTCGGTCCGGGAGGGCCTTGCGGTCCGCGGTCGCCTTTCTCGCCCTTCGGCCCTTGTGGTCCACGATCGCCCTTCTCGCCCTTTGGCCCTTGCGGTCCACGATCGCCCTTCTCGCCTTTATCACCCTTAGGGCCCTTCTCGCCCTTCGGCCCTTGCGGTCCGCGATCGCCTTTATCGCCCTTGGGGCCTTTCTCGCCTTTATCGCCCTTGGGGCCCTTCTCGCCCTTCGGCCCTTGCGGTCCGCGATCGCCTTTATCGCCCTTGGGGCCTTTCTCGCCTTTATCGCCCTTGGGGCCCTTCTCGCCTTTATCGCCCTTGGGACCTTTATCGCCCTTCTCACCCTTCGGCCCTTGCTGGCCAAGCTGATTCCAGGTGAGTTGCTGCTCTGATTTCTCGCACTTCTTGCCCGCGTCTGCATCGATCACGCGCAGCTGCCCAGTGCTCTTATCGTAGCAGCCCGTAATCACCTTGCCCGATCCCGGAATGGCTGCCAACGCAGCAGTACCAATCAAGAGCGCGAGCACCATTCCAATCATACTGTTAAAGCCTAGACGCCTACTATACCCAGCAAATCGGTAGCGCGTCGATTGTTGAGTCTCCAGAGCTTGGCTTAGCTCCGCGATTTGGCGTTGCTGCTCTGAGACTACTCTTGACAGTTCCTCAATCGTCGATGGGTTGTCCTGCTCATCGTGCATTGCTGTCTCCTCGTCGATGCTTGTTCCACCTCATCCGATTAAACAGGTATGATTGAACCGGTTTTCGACCGCAGTAGTAAGGTACGTTGCTTGGATATCAACCTTTAAGAGGGCCGATACATGGTTTGAGGAGAGATTGGTAGCAGTGGTACTATGCGTTCCTCTTCCATTTCCCAGCCACAGATGGCAGCGTTCCGTATCTCCACAAGGATGATTGACGTTATATATGTCATCTTTACATTTCCCTAGGAGCGGATACAATCTACATACCTGATGTTCGCAAGTTGTCTCATCAAGTGTTCGCAAGCTGTTCGCAAAAATAGTTTTTGCGCCAATAAACGGGTGTATGACAAAATCAACATCTTTAACCAAATTTAAACCTAATTAACAACAATAAGGAGGACATATCACTTATCATTTGTCTCTAAAAAATATTTATATCCCCCAACAAGAAATATTTCTTTAACATTTTAGCGTTATCCAGACAAATGAATAAAACGTTATTCACTACACACCTATATTCACGATTCACATCTAAAAGAAGGAATATATTCAAAGGAGAGGGGAATTCGGAAAGGTATTAGAGCCGGACGCATTGTAGGAATGAACCATGAAGGAAAGCTACCGCTTGCGTCTATTTGGTCGGGCCGAAATAGTGGATGGAAATGGTACGATTCGTCATCTCGACTCGCGCAAGGCACTGGCACTATTGGGATACCTGGCCCGTCACAACCGACCGATCGCACGCGAACACCTGGCTGATCTGCTGTGGAGTGATAAGTCGGGGACACGCGGACGACGCAACCTCAGCCGAGAGTTGAGCGAGATTAGCGCACAACTCCCTGGGCTGCTCCTAACCACTTACCACACCGTTCAGTTGAACGTGGGGCATACGTGGGTGGACACCGCCGCGTTTGAGACGCTGATTAAAGGTGGAACACAGAGAGTTAACGACTCATACCCTCCCTTCATCATAGCGGAGCAGGAGACGAGCTTCGCTTCTCCTTTTGCGCGGGAGCGGATTGAGGGATGGCGACCGATCGATACCGCGTTCCCCCAAACTGTACGCCCCGGCATCGATGCAGAGCACTTGGCCCAAGCGATCAAGCTGTATCGCGGCGAGTTCATGGCCGAGTTTTATCTGGATGGTGGCGCGGAGTTTGAGTCGTGGTTGATGCGCGAGCGCGAGTTCTGGCGGCGCGAAGTGATAGCTTCCATCGAGTTGTTGATGGAGCACTACACGCTGTACCATCAAGACACGCAGGCGATCGCCCTCGCACGGCATTGCCTAGAGTTGGAGCCTTGGCAGGAAGATGCACACCGCACCCTGATGCTCCTGTTGGCCCGTAATGGCAAGCGCGCCGCGGCCCTGGCCCAATACGAGGCCTGCCGTCGCGCCTTGAAAGACGAACTTGGCGTCGAGCCCACCGAAGAGACCCGCGCGCTGTACGAGCAGATCAAAAATGATCAGGTGACAAAATCGCAAAGCGATGGTGTGTTCAAACAGCACGACGATTCGCGCGAGCTATCTCCTGCCACCGCACAAGATTCTGTCGATGTGGCGCTGCACGCTCCTAAGGCCGAACACCCCATCGAAACGAGCCTACCCGTCATCGGCACCCTTACTCGGCGCCACCTGCCCCGCGCCGCGACCCACTTCATTGGCCGCCAACGCGAGTTGAACGAGCTGATCGCTTGTCTGCGCGATCCCGAAGCCCGATTGGTCACTCTCGTAGCCCTCGGAGGCATGGGCAAAACTCGCTTGGCCCTCGCCGCCGCCGAACAGCTCACGCAGCAGCACCTCTTTCGCGACGGAGTAGCCTTCGCAGACCTCTCCTCTATCGGCACCAGCGCCGAGTTGGAAAGCGCCCTGGTCCAAGCGCTCGGCCTGCCCTTCGACAATCACGGCGTTTCCCCTCGCCATCAACTGCTCGACTACCTTCGGACGAAGCAGTTGCTCCTGATGTTGGACAACTGCGAGCATCTCCTCGGCGAAGTGGCAAGGTTGGTCACCTCCATCCTGCACGAGGCGCCGGAGGTTTCGCTACTGGCCACATCACGCGAACGGCTCGGGCTGCAAGCGGAGCACGTCCTTCAGCTCAATGGCATGAGCGCGAGTGATGACGGGGCCGAACTCTTCGCCGCCAGTGCCCGCCACGCACGACCTAATTTCGAGTTGGATACGCAGTCGCGGCCATTGGTGGAACAGATCTGTTTGCGGCTGAGCGGCATGCCCCTAGCGATCGAGCTTGCTGCCCGATGGATAAACACGCTCAGCCTCGCTGCGATCAACTACGAACTTGCACACAACCACGATCTGCTGACCTCTAGGTCGCGCGATATAGCCGAGCGTCACCGCAGCATTCGAGCCGTGTACGAGACCACTTGGGCACGGCTCCAGCCATCCGAACAGGCCGTATTTGCCCAGGTGGCCGTATTTCGCGGCGGGGCGACATGGCAGGCGATCCAAGCCGTTACAAACGCGACGCTCTGGCAACTTCAGACGCTGGTGGAGCAGGCGCTGATCCGCTTCGATGCTCGGAGCGAGCGCTATGCAGTGCACGAACTGCTGCAGTTGTATGCCGAAGAGCAGCTGAGGAGTGACGTTCAGAGGGAGCGGACAACCCGCGAACGACACGCCACGTATTTCCTCAACATGCTGGCCGCCAGTGAGGGTGCGCTCAAAAGTGCTCACCAGAAGGAGACACTCGCTATCATGAGCGCCGATATCGAGAATCTGCGTGCGGCCTGGCGTTGGGCGGCTGAGACGCACGCGATCGATCTGATCGCCTCGGCGTCTGAGTCTCTGAGCCTGACCTACGCTGGGTTGGGGTATCACGAGGAAGGACTGATGGCAATGAGATTAGCCGCCAAGTCCATCCGTCGCAGCATAGCTCAACCGAGTGCGACGCTCGCCACCGTTCTCGCGGCGCAGGCACGCTTCGCCCTATTATGCAACGATCGCACGCAGGCTCTCAAGATACTTCGCCAAGCCCAAACGCTGCTCGCGGTCGATGGGGCGGCGCTGCGACAGATGCAGCCAGGGCCAAAGTGCTCTTGCAACTCGGGCACTGTCTTGCACACCAAGACTATACCGCAGCGCACCATGCCCTTACCCAAAGCAAAGCCCTATGTGAAGCGCTCAACGACCGTTGGGGTGCGACCATGGCCCAGGCTGAGTTGAGCAATCTGCTCGCCAACAGGCGCCCCAGCTACGGCGAGGCCAAACCATTGTTAGAGCAGAGCGCGGCTGGCCTCCTAGCCTTGGGTGATTAAGGTAGCACGTACTAGCGCTGGTTCCTTATCTGGATGACGGTAGTTCCTTGACGCTCTTTAAGCCCACCGGTGTTGGATTCGGCCCTGTGACGCTCAAGCCACGCAGTTCGGCTCGATTGTTCGTCTCGTCGCTTTCGGCGACTGCGCCACCAGCCACGCCAGGGAAATAACTATCGACGTAGACATAGATGTCGCTCGTGCCAGATGCGAAGTAGCCCAGCCAAATCGAATACCCAACAGGCAGGCTCGACGACGACAGCACAATGCTCTGCCCCGGCGCCAATCCGCCAGACACCTCCCAGGCCATGCCATAACACGGCTGCATGCCACAGCGATCATTCCAGGGCTGGTTCGCTCCCGTCGGGGGACTTGAGGGGTTGATGTACAGATCGACCCAGAATGCGCTGGCGGGGCCACTTCCACGGTTCGTGACCGTCACCTCAATCACAACAGACTCGCCTGCGACGAACGACTGCTTCGCAGGGTTGATCCGCACTGCACTAACGAGATCCGGCAGGCCAGAGAACTGTAGCACTGGTAAGAAGATACGCGCGCCTACTGGCTCTGGCGTATTGGTCGGCGTTGCCGTTCGTGTCGGCGTGCTCGTGGGCGTGCTGGTCGGTGTTGCAGTTGCGGTATTCGTTGGGGTCTCCGTCGGTGTTGCGGTTGGCGTATCCGTCGGTGTTGCGGTTGGCGTTTGAGTTATCGTTGGTAGCGGTGTATTGGTCGGTGTATTCGTCGGTGTTGCGGTTGAGGTATTGGTTGCCGTTTGAGTTATCGTTGGTATCGGTGTATTGGTCGGTGTATTCGTCGGTGTTGCGGTTGAGGTATTGGTTGCCGTTTGTGTCGGTGTGCTGGAGGGAGGCACACATGAGACGGGAGTCGAGGCCGAGTTACGGGGATTAGGCGCGTCAACCATAAAATCCGCGCTGTTATCGTCCGTGTCTACGCAGCCGTTGCCAGCACGTAGATCGGCAGTTACGGTGGAAGGTGCGGGAGCATTTGAACCGCCTTCGTTACAGTTCGCTGTCGTCCCATAGCCAATAAAATCCACAATGTTAGCATCTAAAGGACAGCCGCCAGAGAGGGCCGTGGTCGTATTAACAAGCGCTACTTTCCCGGTGTTGGCGGACATCGAAATTGAGCCTGTCACATCAGGCGTGGGAAGGTTATTGACCCCGTTTATGCCAGTACCTTCGGCAATCAGCAAATAGCCGCCTGCAGGCACAGAAACATTCGGTAAGTTGGTGACTTGCCATGTGGTGCCAGCTGCCGAAGCATACTGGACCGACCAGCCGTTGACGGAGACCGGACTACTGCTGCGGTTGAATAGCTCGATATAGTCGTTTTTATAGGTGGAACAACCAGCCGTCATGCAGCCAGCCCCACCGTACACTTGGCTGATAACAAGTGTTGTGGATACAGCTTTTGCCGAAGGAACAGTGTGTAGCCCTAGCATAACGAGCTTAGTAAGAATAATCAGCACAACAAGCACGATTCCCAGCCGTAATGTATGCGTAGTGAAAACAAGACGCATGGCCCAACATCCTTTCTCTATGGCCGCGTTGAAGATGCATTGGTTGCATTGTCCCGAAAACTGGGGGTATGCTTGCCCTACGCCTCAACTACGATAGTATCAAACTGGGAGACAACAGGTGCTTTTCGCAAGTTCAGTATATCGCTGACTCAGCTAGGCCTTTGGCACAGTCGATCAGTGAGGTCATAAATATCAACTATAACACTCTACAATGCGGATGACAATCAGATTTTATACCAAAATCTTCACAAATTCAGTTCAACACGTTTTAATGAGCATTTCGTTTGATGTGATATCGAGTGGTATCTATTGAAATGCGCTTCAGCGTTGTTGAGCGCAACATCACAGAGCTTTTTGTGGGAATAAACAAAACAGCGCGTGGCATGCAGTAGATGCATGTCACGCGCCGTTTTCTCGACGAGATGCGGTTTATTGGACGTTGCGCCGCCGCAAGAACAAGCTCGCCACGATGCAGATCGCGCCAATCAGCACAAGCAGCGTTGCCATCGGCGTGAAGTCCTCGCCAGCAGTGCGGGGCATGCCCGGCTGGGCACCAGCATTGCCGCCTGTGTTACCGCCAGTATTGCCATCTGCGTTACCACCGTCGCCAGCGTTGTCGCCCTCGTCGCCCGTGTTGATCGAGTCATCGGGGGTGGCCTCGGGCGTCAGCACCACGCCTTCCGAGAGCGTGTCAGTCGTCTCGATGATCGTGACATAGGCGCTCGCGCTGTCGTCGTCGGTGTTGTTGCTGTTGTTGGTGGTGGTGAGATACGCCGTATTTAGGCCACCAGGAGGCAGCGCGCTCAAGTTGACTTGAGCACGGATACGGATGCGCACCACCTGGTTGGGCTTCACCGAACCGACCGAAACGGTGACGGTGCGCCCATTGATCGAAACGTCGCCCTGCTCGGTCGATGCGCTTAGCACATCGAGGAAATCGGGCAGCGGATCGTTGACCACCACATTGTCGGCGGTTTCCTCACCGCGATTCGTGACAGTCAAGACAAACTCAACGGTATCGCCCCAACGGGCCTCGGCAGGGCTGACCGACTTGCTGATCGTCGGATTGGCCTTTTTGCGCTCCGGCTTGGGCGTGGCAGTCGGCTCCGGCGTCGCGGTCGGCTCCGGCGTTGCAGTTGGCTCCGGTGTCGCGGTCGGCTCCGGCGTTGAGGTGGGCATCGGGGTAGGTGTTGCAGGCTCAGCGGACGGCGTGAGCACGAGCAGTGGCGCACCATAGGCCACGGGTTTACTCGCCAAGGCTGCTGCCATAATCAGCAGGGCGATGCCCGACATTTGAAGTAGTCGCTGAATGAAGATGCGATTCACTGTTGAGACCTTTTATTCATGGTCGTGAGTTATGAGCCATTGCGGCCCACAACCCACGACAACGGTTGAGCTCTAGCGGCTAACGATCGGTACGAAGAACCGATAACCGGCAGCGGCAGGGGCAACGGTGGCCGAACTTGGGCCATGCTCGCTGGTCACACCGTTGAGCTCGATCTCTTCGAGCCAGTAGGTGTAGCTCTGACCAGCCTGCACGTTGGTATCCCGCCATTCGTAGCTCGCACCCAATCCGCCGCGGCCTGTGCTGAGGATGGGCTGCGCTGTGACGAGCACTGCGTTGGCGCGCGTGCCGTCGGTGCTGCGATAGAGCTTGAAGCCCCACGTATTGAACTCAGCGCTCGTGACCCAGCGCACGACAATCGCATTGCCCTCGGCTGTGGCGGTGAAGCTCGACAGCGCAATGGCAGTAGGTGCGAACGGAATCGTGGCGGTGTAGGTGTTGTTGGCCGGAGTCATGTCCGTGCCATTGGCACCATCATCGCCGATGCTGGTGGTGTTATCGATCTGCTGCGCGCTCCGATCGGGCGTATCGACAACGTCCACACTGAACTTGACGCTGCCACCCGCACCGCCGCCAGCCAGCGTACCCGGGATCGAAGTTGTACAGACCGTGCCAGCCACTGAGCCATCCGCACAACTCCACACCGTCGGCGCGCTGGCCGCAGCGTTGAAGATGGTGTTGAGCGGCACTGTCTCGGTGATCACCACGCCTGTTGCGGCGATCGTGCCCACGTTGGTGTAGGTCAACGTGTAGTTGATCGTCGCGCCCGGCTTGGTCGAGACGCTATCGCCCGTCTTGGTAATCACCAGGTCCGGCGCGGCCCGCACAGGCGTCGTGTCGTTGCTGGTGTTATCCGACGTGTCGGTCTCGGTGCCGTTGGTGCCGTCGTGGTCGATCGATGCAGTGTTGTCGATCAACGTTACGCCAGCGGGCAACGGCGAGTCAACGACGACGGCGAAGGTCACATCGCCGGTATCGCCTGGCTCAACGGTGCCCACCGCGAAGGTACAGGTGCTACCCGCGCCGTTATCGGGCGTGCAGGTCCAGCCCGCCGTGCTCGCGCTTGCGTCGAAGCTTGTGTGCAGCGGCACCGTCTCGGTGATCACCACGCCGCTCGCGCCACGCGTGCCCGTGTTGCTGTAGGTGAGCGTGTACGCCACCGTACCACCCGCCAGTACGCTGGCGTTGGCGTCGGTCTTGACGATCGTCAACTCGGGCGCAGCCGTGACAGCGGTCGTGACCGTGCTGGTGTTATCAGCCGGGGTCGGGTCGCTGCCGTTGGTGCCGTCGTCGGTGATCGCAGCCGTATTCTCGATGCCCATCAGGCCTGCGGGCAGCGTGCTGTCAACCGTCACGGTAAAGGTGACGCTGCCGGTCGCGCCCACAGCCAGGTTGCCAACTGTGTAATTGCAGCTGCTGAATGCGTTGCCATCGGGCGTGCAGGTCCACAACGGCAGATCGCTCACATTCGCGGTCGTGCCCACAGGCACCACCTCGGTGATGTAAACGCCCGTCGCATCCTGGTTGCCCGTGTTGGTGTATGTCAAGGTGTAGGTGATCACGCTGCCGACGGTGGCCGTAATGCCGTGATCATCCTTCACGATCTGAAGGTCCGGTGCCGCTTGAAGCACGTCGGTATCGGTGAACGTGTTATTCGCCGGCGTCGGGTCGGGGCCGCGTGTGCCATCGTCCGCCACGCTGACGGTGTTGTCGATGGTGTCGGCACCCGCCGGAACGCTCGTATCGACGCTCACCGCGAAAATGAACGTGGCGCTCTTGCCGATGCCGAGCGTGCCAACCGCCAAGGTGTAGGTACCACCACCCGACGGGGTCCAGCCCGCCGTACTCGCGCCTGCATTGAAGCTCGTGTTCGCCGGCAACGTCTCGGAGATGATCACACCTGTAGCGGTGTAGGTACCCGTGTTGGTGACCTGAATGGTGTAGATCACCAGGTCGTCGGTGGTGACGCTCGTCACACCGTCCGTCTTGGTGACGACCAGATCCGGCGCACCGATCGCCACAGACGCCGTGCTCTGGGTGGTGGTCACATCAGTGCCGAAGCCATCGGTGCCGCTCACGTCGATGCGGTTGATGGTCTGCTTGCCATTCTGATCATCGGTCGAGGCCAGCGCCTTGAAGTCCACAAGGATCGTGGTGGTGGCGCCCGACGCGAGCGGTCCAACGTTCGTCCACACCAACTGGCCCGCCGTGACACTGCTCGGTGCGACGGTCGCCGAGACGAAGTCGAGCTTGTCCGCATCGAAGGTGTCGGTGAGCGGGATGGTCGCCAGCGTCGTTGCACCAGTGTTGGTGATGGTGATGCTGAAGCGGACGGTGTCATTGACACCCGCCAAGCCACCGACCGGCGAAACGAGGCGCTTATCGGCCACGAACGATGCGATCTGAACGTCCACATCATCGTCGGTCGAGTAGTCGTTCACGCCGCCGCTGCCGTCGCGCTCGTTCGGGTTGTTGCCCGGCAAGCTCGACCACGTGGCTGCGACCTGGTTGGTGATGGTGTTGCCACCGCTGCCGTCGAGGACGGCCTGGAATTCGACCTCAACCTTAGCCCCACCCGCCAGGCTCTCGATCAGCCATTCCATCAGCGGAGCCGCCGTATCGGTAACGATCGCGCTGCCGCTGACGACCTGCAACGAGTTCGGCACGTAGGTCAGGCCAGTGGGCAAGGTATCCTGAGCCAACACATTGTAGGCCGTGACCGACGATGTATTGGTGACGGTGATGTGGTACGTGACGGTATCGCCAACATTTGCACTCACAGGCGTGACCGACTTATCGATCACCACGCTCGGCTCCACCACGGTGATCGTCTGGGAACCGCCCGAGACGTTGACCGAGGTATCGGTGTTGACGTTGGTGTAGTTCATGCTGGCAGTGTTGGTCAGCGTGGTGCCGTCCTGGTTGCCAGCAATATTCTCGACGCGAGCCACCACGCGCAGCAGGAACTGGTTCGCGCTGCTGCCCTGAGCGGGGCCACTGCCGTTGGTCTGAACATTCTCGAACAGTACCGACAAGGTTGTGCCGTTGTTGGTCACTTCCACCGGCGTGCCGAGCGAGCCGTTGTAATCGGCAGTCAAGTTGCCGTTGCTGGCAGCCGCTGTCGTCACAATGCTGTGGCTCACGTAGGTGAGGCCCGTCGGCAACACGTCGGTCACGGTGATCGCCTTCGTCGCGCCCTCGGGCAGAGTCACGCGGATGTCGTAGGTGACCTCCTCGCCGATCGTGTAGTTGGTTGGCGTGGGTGCCAACTTCTGCACGGTTGGCGTGCTCAACGTCAAGTTGATGCTGTCGCTATCGCTGTAGTCGTTCACACCGCCCGAGCCGTCGCGCTCGCCCGAAGGCTGGCCCGAAGTCCCTGGGGTGCTCGAACCCGTCGCATTGGTGGTGGTGCCGTGCGAACCCGGCAAGCTGGTGTAGACCAAGTTGGCCGTGTTCGGGATGATGAGGCCGTTGTTGGCCGTGTCGATCACCTTGGCGGTAACCACCACGGTCACGCCCTTCTCCGCGCCAGGGATATCGACGACAGGAGGCAGTTGATCCACCGTCACGAGCACCGTCCCACCGACGCCCAAGGTCGAGGCATCGACGTAGGTCGAGCCGCTCGGCACCGTCACCGCCACATTGGTCAACTCCAAGTTGGCGTTGAGCACATCGCTCACCACCACGTCGAAGGCAGTGGCGCGGTTTGCGCCGTTGGCGGTGTTCGAGTAGGTGATCTCGTACACGACCTCGTCACCTGCGTCGCTCGGCGAGGTGGTGATGGTCTTGCTCAGGTTGGTGATGCTCGGCTCGGCCACCGTCACGCGCACAACGTCGGAAGTTGTGATCACAGAACCATTGACGCTCACCGTGAAGGTGTTGTCGAGGTTGGTGCCAGCCTGGTTGCCCGCCACGTTGTTCACCAGGGCGTTGAACTCCAGCACGACGTACTCAAGGTCGAGGTCGTCGTCACTGTTGGTCAGGTCACCCAGCGAGAACACAGGATCATCGCCCGACTGGAAGGCGCCAGCCGCGCCCGTACCACCCGAGATCGCACTGCTCGGCAGCGCGAAGGTCGGGGTGATGGAAGCGAGCGTCGATTCATTGCCCGTCACTTGCAGGCCCGCGCCGCTGAGGGTGTTCGATGACAAGCCAGGATCGCTCGAAACAAGCGCGACCCGTGCGGTATCGGCCAAGTAGGTCAAGCCACTCGGCAGCAAGTCGGTGATCTGGAAGTTGGGCGACGAACCCTCGGCCACCTGCACCGTCAGGCGGTAGCGCACGATTTCGCCAATCGCCACGCTGCTGCCGCTGGTGTGCGCCTCCGAAGTGCTGACCAGCGCCTTGACCGGTGCTGGCGCGAACACCTCGACAGTCGCAGTGTCGCTGCCACTATAGTCGTTCACACCACCCGAGCCGTCGCGCTCGCCCGAGGGGTTGCCTGGAACGTTGGTAACGCTCGAACCTGTGGGGTTGGTCGTCGTGCCATTCGTGCCCGGCAAGCTGGTGTAGGTCAGGTTAGCAGTGTTGACCAACTCCTGGCTGGGCAATACGCTCGTCGCCAGCGTGGCCTGGTAGGTAACTGTAATGGTACAGTTGGTCGGCAACCGATCGATCGAGAACTGGACGGTATTGCCAGCCGATTGATTGGTGATGTTCGGAGCCGGCGTACAGGCGCTCGCGGTGGCTGTGATGCTGCTGAGATCCAGGATCGCCTGGGGCGGCAAGGTATCGCTGAGCACCAGATCAAAGGCGTCGGTGTTGTAGGTGCCGTTCGCATTCGTGAACGTCACGGTGTACGTCACCACATCACCCGCATCGCCCGAAGCAGGTGTCACCGTCTTGTTGTTGGTTGTGCTGTTGAACGGAATCGACGGTTCGACGATTCGTACACCAACGTTATTTGATACGGAGCCGTGCTGAGTGGCGCTGCCGTTCAAACTCACGAAGTAATTGTTGTTTAACTGGTTCCCCGCATTGGTAGAGGCATTGTTCATCACCAATGCATTGAACTCGATCACCAAATACTCTTCATCGGCATCTCGATCGTTATTGGTGATCGTACCCACCTTGAAGTAGACATCGGTACCCGAAGTGTAGGAATCAGTATGAGCTGTGCGCGATGCCGAAATGTTCTCATCGGCGAACACGCAGTCGATATCGCTCGATGTGAGCGTCCCTAAGCTGCTCGCATTGCCGATAAAGTTGACACATGCGATCGCAGGAATGCCAGGCTCTGCGCTCGATACGAGGCCGTTCGCATTGCTGCTGATGAAGCGCATACGCGCCGTGCCATCATTGATGAACTGCAAGCCATCCGGCAACTGATCACGCACGATCAGATTTGGCGCAACGCCTTCGGGGATCTTCGAGACCAGGCGGTACCGCACGATCTCGCCGACCGCCACATTGTTGCCAGAGGTATGATCCTCGGAAGTAGCGACCAGCGACTTCTGCACTGTGATGTTATCGACAGTGACTGTTTCGGTATCGGTGTGGACATAATCGTTCACACCCGTCCCGCCGGTTCGCTCGGTCGAATTGGTGTTATGCGTTGAGATCTGGCCAGGGTCGCCGGGCAAACTCGACCAAGTGGCTCTGGCGTTGTTCACCAACTGCTGGCCAGGCGCGACATTGCTGTCGATCGTGACGCTGTAGGTCAACGTAACGACTTGACCACCCTCGAGCGATGCCCAGGTTGCTTGCAGGGTTGGCGCACCAGCATCGCTCAGCGTACCAGCCACGCCTGCAGTCTGAGTCCACGAGCCAGCCACATAGGTCAGACCCGTTGGGATGGTATCGACCACGACCACATCGTGCGCTGTGACGCTGCTGGTATTCGTGATCGTCAACTGGTAGGTAACGATATCACCAGCATCGTGACCATTCTGCGTGATGGTCTTGTTGATCCTCAGATCGGACTCGACCACCGTCACATTACTGGCCGATTGAGTGGAGGTTGAACCTTCTTCCCACGTCAATTGAGCCAAGTTGTTGCGTGTTGCCCCACTGGTGTTGGAGGCCACATTCAACATCACCACCGTGTAGCGGATGGTGATCGTCTCTGCGACCGCGTTATCGGTGTTGCTGTTTGTGATCGTACCAAAATCGAAGGTGATGATACGGCCATTAGAGGTCACCGTGGTATTGCTCGGGCTCGTGCCCGTGCCGACCGTCTTGCTCGACGTGAGGCCACTGGAGAGCGTCACCGAATCGACACCCACGAATGCCAAGCCATTATCGAGCGTATCGACGATGGTTGCATTCTCGGTCTGGCCCTCGGGGATAGTCGCCACCACCTCGTAGGTGATCAACTCGCCGATCGCGGCCTGCGTGTTCGTGTTGCCATTCTCGTTGAGGCTGGTGCCAATGAGCGATTTGCTCAGTTCTGGCGAAGCGATGCCCGTGTTTGCCGCATCGGTGGGCTTGTCATCCGGCACGAAGTTCGGGCCGCCCTCGACACTCGAATAATTGGTGATGCTCGCGTAGTTCGGGATGATCGTCCCAGAAGGAGCGTTCGAGTCGACCTGCAGGTCGTAGGTGATGACAATGATGTTCTTGCCGTTATCGGGATCGTAGGTCTGGCAGACACCCTCGCCAGCCGGGTCATCCAGGCGGATACCAGCGCCGAACAGGTCCAACGCAGCGCCAGCACCATTGGTGAGGCCCGTGAAGGAGATCGGCGTGCCGTCGCCGTAGGTGACGCGCAAGTTCAGACCAGGCGATCCAGTGGGGATGGTCAAGCCCAACGGAATCGTATCGGTGATGGTGATATCGAAGGCGCCGTTGCGGCTATTGCCCGTGTTCTCGATCACGATCGCGAAGCTGACCAGGTCGCCCGCATCAACGCCGCTGATATCGCTATCGATCGGCGTAGCGTCGAGGCCAGACGAGCTGATCGTGCCCGTCCAGCGCGTGCCCGTCGAGCCGGGATCGGTGAAGGTGACCGGGCCAGCAGCGGGAGGGTTCAAGGTGGCATCGTCGCGATCCGTGGCGATCACACCCTTGCGCACCTGCAGCACAGGCTCATTGAGCTTGATCTGAATGATCGCATCTTCAACGTGAGTCGGGCCATTGGTCGAACCATCGGTCTCGCGCACTTGGTTGGTCAGGAACAGGCCATCGGCGAACGGCGTGCCGCCAACCGTGACCGTAAAGAGCAGATCGATGGTCGATGCCTGGTTGGCAGGATCGTTGAAGGTGCCGTAATCGAACGCGACGCTGTTATCGGTGGCGTTCGTTGTGAGCGTAGGCGTATGAGCGCCGGGTCGTGAGTGGTACGTATCGTTCGGGCCAAGCTTGTAGTGGCCAGCCGCCGGAGCTGCGCCCGACGGATCGAAGACGCTATCGAAGGTGGTGATCTCGGTCGCCGAGAAGATCGGCAACGGCAAGTTATCGATGAACTTCAGGTTCTCGAAGTCGCTCGATGCCAACTCGTAGCTGATGCGATACGTCACGGTATCGCCGGGCGAAACGTTGATCGGATTCGTGCTGAACGTGGTGCTACCGTTGATCGCGTAGACCGTCTTGCTCAACTCGCCGAACACGATGTTGATGCTGGTAGCGCTCGAATCCGATTCGCTTGTTCCCAGAGCCACCGAGGTATCGGTCTCCGAAAGCAGATCGCCCGTGATCGTTACCGCATTATTGAGGATGTCGCCGGAGTTCATGTACGGATCGCCCGAAGGGTAATCATCCGAGAACGCATCCTGAATAATGGTGCGGAACGTCAGGGTACCAGTGGTTGGACCATCGTTGTACGTTGCACAATTCGGCGCGCCGCCACCCGTACCAGCCTCGGGGATACAACCACCGATCAGGGTGCCATCAAACCCACGGGACACCATCTCATCCGACACGCGGAAGGTGAAGGTGGTCGAGCCATCGTTGGGCGCGGGGCTGGCAGGCGTGTAATTCGGCGTTACGGTGTAGTTGGCGGCGTTCATCGGGGCCGACGCCGACACGTACCCGTTGCCGTTCACCGACAGGCGTGGAGTAAACGAAGGATCGAAACGCTGACCATCCGAGATGGTATCCGAGATCACCACGTTCTGGAAGGCGAAGAAATCGGAGATCTGGAACTCGATGGTGTATTCGAGCGTATCGCCAACCGAATAATTGGGCATGCCAACATCGTTCGCAATATCGACCGACTTCTGCACCGCGATCGACTTCGCCTGAAGCACATGCTCGGGGCCAACCCCAACGCCGTTTGCGGTCGCCGTGATCACCGGGTCGCGCGTGTCGATCGGCGTCCACGAGGCGGATGCTTCGGCATTATTGTTGACCACCGCATCATCGCCGCTGGTGGCATTGATGACCCGCTGCGCATTGGCGTTGTTCAGCGGCACATACACATCGATATCGACCCAAGCATCAACATCGCTTGTGGTGCCAGTCACCGATGGGAAGCGCACGGTCAAGAGATTGTTCGGCGCATTTGAGGGCACATTGAGCGGCGGTTGCTGCGTCACCGTAGCGCCTACCGGGCTGCTACCAGCCACACCTGCGAAGACCAAGTTATTGGGCAGGATATCGCTCACATCGAGATTGGTGAGCGTCTGGCCGGGCGCAACATCGATCTCGATGCGGTAGCGCCGTGGGAAGTTCGGGCCAGTGGCCGTTTCGTCCTCGGGGCCAGAATACACCTTGCTCAAGGAGTACAAGAAGGGCGAGACCGAGGCGCCGGGCCAGGTCGTGCTATCGATGCTCGATGGGTTGGTGATCGAAGGATCGCAGCACGGGTTATTGAGCGCGTCGTTGCCGTACTGGAAGCCAGCGCGCGAGCGAATGGTTTGGGCGACATTCAAGTCGGCCAAGTTGCTCATCGTTGCGTTGACCGTTACCTCCACAGGGGGTTGCCCGGGGGTAAACGAACCAAACGGCAACTGCAGCACCACAAGTGTATCGCCAGGGGTTCCACACACCTGCAACGGCGCGCGCATTGTATCTTCAGCGTACGGGTGCTCCACACAGCCAGTCCCGGGGAAGGTTAACTGAACTGCGGGGACAGTTACACCCAAATATGTCGCGCTATTAAATGTAATCCCATCATCCCCATCCGCTCCGGTTGCCGGAAAGATAAGATCAATGAATGGGCCATACCCTGTTGAGCCACTGCTATCGAATGTCACGGTGAAATCGAACGTTTCACCGATCTGCACATTAGCAGGGACACTCAGCGTTGAGGTCGGCAGCGCCGCGGCGAACGCGACAGTCTGCACTGTCAGCAAGGCAGCAAGAAAAAGTGCTATTGCTATCCAAAAGGGCAGCAATAACTGACGAACCTTACGTGTCGCCATGGACATGAAAGCTCTCCTTAGGTCAAAGACTATACAAAGGCGTTGCGGAGAGGAAGAAAACCGCACCTATAATAAGTTAAAAAGGAATTAATACGAGCATAGGCATAGATCACAAACGTGCGACGACCAAGATGCGCTCCGTTGAGCGAACAGCATATGTAGAGTGGCATATGCTATGATCATATATTACAAGGCCGTTATTACGAAAACGAACCTATTGCGTAATAATAGGTACCACACCCGTAATGTAAACAAAAAGTAATGTTTTGGTAGTAACCTGGGGCATCGTGGAGCGAACAGAGTGGCAGGGTAAACCGAGGATTACCGAACACAGAGGGTTAGACTGCTACAACTAGTTTGCGGAGCACGATGCTAAGCAGCCAGAGCCAGGATGGTTATCTAATCATCATTTCATAGCCAACGCCAACAATCAAGTTGCCAATCACTTCCTTCAACCACTACAGCGGCGGCATATGCCGGATGGCAGTCTAGCGAAACGAATGACCAGCGCTCGGATTCACGGGCATCGCTAGTGACAATACGTTTGCTGCTTGGTTGATGCTCCAAAGGAACACTAAATTGATCGAGCGGCATCGCCAGACCATCGCCGTGCGCCTTAATATACGCCTCTTTGCGCGTCCAACAGCGGAAAAAGGCGATTTTTCGCTCATCGGGCGGCAGCGCCTGAAGTTGGGCACGCTCCGTCTCCGAGAAGAAGCGCTCAGCAATCGCAATCTCGTCGATGCCGTCGCGCAGCTGCTCGATATCCACCCCAACGTCGCGCTCACACGATACCGCGTACAGGGCGAGCTCTCCAGAGTGCGAGAGATTAAACCGTATCCCAGTATGGGCGTACAGCTCGGCCAACGCGGGCTTGCCATGAGTGTTATACGTAAACGCTAGTTGTTGCGGAGCGACTCCAAGGTACCGACCAAGTATCTGGCGTAGAACGCCTCGTCCTACCGTATAGCGGCGCTTGTCGCGAGCGAAACGGAACCGCTCAGCGCGGGCGCGTTCATCGGGCGCGAGCAGGGAGCTGAGATGCGCGACATCAGCATCTGGCAACTCAAGCGATGCCTGCCATACATGGACCGCGTGGTTCGCAAGGTACGTGTTGGTTGGCGGCGACTGCCAGGTTTGCATCGTACGCATCACCTAGACGCTTCCAACTCGAAACGTTACAAACACGTTCGATATTGTACCACGCAGAAACCCTACCAGGGTACTATTCCCGCTCGATCATGACTTGATTCTCTCACTACTCAATCTAGTACTATTCTCTTTATTTGTAAAAAGATTTAGTACCCCATTTCGAAAAGCGCCTGCTGATGCCTTAATCTGCAAAAAGGATGTTTACTTATGAAAGGAGTAGGTGAAGCAACCAAAAAGCATTACAAAATATTTATTTAGGATGAGGTAACTGAAGCGAGGAACACAGCAACCCATAGTGCCCAATGAAACAGAGTTAGACATGTAATACCAAATCCGGTTGGAAAGTAGCTCTATCCAAGCTGTTTTCGCCTGCGGCAGCAATGCAGAACCGCACTATTGAGTAGATGCGCCTCTTTCCCATCAACGAAAGCTCTGTCATCTCAAACGGTCGAAGCCCTGCGCGAAGCGAATGGGGAGAGATCTCAATGCACACTACAATACAGAACGACGAGATTTCTCGCGTCGCCTCGCGGCTCGCTACTCAGAAACTGGCCGTTGGTTGAGTCGAGTAGAACGCGCCCCAAACACTCAAATCTGTAAGGGGACGAAGAGATTCTTCACTCCGTGCTGCGCACTCCGTTCAGAATGACTCTATTTGAGAACTGGTCGTTGAATGGGCGCGCAAGACTAGTTTCTGCCCTCTCTATATCGCCCGCGATATCGGCATCTCGAAATGACAATGAGAACAGTGAAAAAACGATGCACTAAAACCGTTTTCCAATGACAACCATCCAGTCGGACTTGGTATAAGAGGCTTTCCGAAAAGCTTTCTAATGCGGAAAACAGAAAAGCGATAAATGTACTGCGCGTTTTGAGATGTATGTATCTCCTTTACGAGAGCGTAGGATGCGCTATTCGGCGAGAGAGCGCGTACTCACGAGCAACTCGGCTGCTGCGCAAGCCCTAAGGGGCCGACTGCGGCCCCTTTGAAACCCCCCAGCCGGGGCTTATCGACCCTGGACCCCAAAGGAATCCGCTCTGTGATGCCTGTATCATTTGGTTCCTCGATATGGTCCGTGTTCGGTGGTCTGTATGCGTTTTTTGGCGTTCTGACACGCATGTGTCTCTGTACAAAACCTCCTGATGCTTTTCAGAAGGCTTCTAAATAGTATACTCCGCCTCAAAACACCTAAGTGTTGTGATTGATGCATTTCTTTTCAATCTGTGTAATCTGTGGATACTCTCTCGACATGACGGAGCGCTCTGCCATGTGGCGTATAATGCGGGGAGCATGTTCCGAGTTATCATTGGGAATAACCCTTGAGTACCACCAACACCGTGCATCGATCAACGGCGCGCCCGACAGGCCGCGCGTGGCTGCGCTACTGGGAATGGGGCGCGCTGGCACTCATCGCCGTGATGGCGGTCGGCCTGCGCATGTGGACGCTCCCAGGCAGCCTACCGTTCATCGATCACCCCGACGAGCCGAACCCCGTCAACTACGTTGTGCAGATGCTGCGCAGCGGCGACCCGAACCCGCACGCCTTCCAAAAACCGTCCTTTTATGTCTACCTGCTACTGGCAGTGACGATGCTGCACTATCGCTGGGGCCTGGCGAACGGCGTGTACAGCGACATCGCGCAGATGAACGTGACCACGCACTTGTACACCACGATTCCGGGCTTCTTTGTGTGGGGTCGCACATTGACGGTGGCGTTGGCGGCGCTGACGGTTGTGTTTGTGTTTGTGAACGCGCGGCGGTTGGGTGGCAAAGCCTCGGCGATCATCGCGGCACTGTTGGTGGCGCTCTCGGGCTTCCACTTACAGCACTCGCAGTACGTCACCACCGATGTCGCGAGCGGCTTGTTAGTGCTGCTCACATTCGGCGCATCGGTGGCGGTGGCGCAGTACGGTCGGCTGCGCGATTACCTCGCAGCAGGCGTGTTCGCGGGGCTCGCCGCCTCGACGAAGTACAACGCGGGTGTCGCGGCGCTGATGGTGGCGACGGCACACTGCCTCTACTGGTGGCGCCCCTCGGGGGGGCACGGCTTTGGGGCTGTGGTGCGCCAATCGCCACGGCTGTTCGCAGCGGCCTTGGCGTCGATGGCGGGCTTTGTGGTCGGCACGCCCTACGCGCTGCTGAGCTGGCAGGAGTTCTGGCGAGGCCTCCAGGGCCAGATCGCCGATTACTCGGGCATCACGCATGGCGACTTCACCGAAGCGTGGAATGTCAAAGGTTACTTCGAGTTCTTCGCCAATGAACTGAGCGTGGTCGGTCTGCTCTGGTTGGTCGTTTTGATGGTGTGGCGCTGGCGAAGATTCGCAACGGCCAATCTGATCTTTCTCAGCTTTGTGGTGCCGTATCTGCTGCTGCATATGATGCAGTCGAGCCACTTCAACCGCAATATGCTGCCCGTGGTGGTGCTGGCAATGCTGATGATCGGCGTCTACGCCTCGGAGATCTGGCGCGCCAAGCAGAGCGCCACAACGCGCACGGCGGCGCTGATGCTTGGCACGCTCCTGCTGCTGGTGCCCATCGTCTCCGATACAACCGTCTACATGCAGCGGCAACTGCGCGGCGATTCGCGCCTCAAGACGATGGCTTGGATCGACGAGCATGTGCCGCCCGGCGTGCGAGTGGCGGCGGAGATGCGCCCACAGCCCGGCCCGCTCGAAAGCCGCTGGACCGAGGCGCCCGGCCTGCTGCGCCACGACTTCGCATGGTATCGGCAGCAGGGCTACGCCTACTTGGTCGCCTCGTCGGATGCGTGGAAGCAATGGCAGATCCCCGAGGAATACGCGCAGTTTGCGGGGCAACCACCGATCGAGGACTACGGAGGGCCAGACCCGAACTATATGTACGGGCCGCATCTGGTGATCTACGCCACCGGCCTCGCAGCCAGCGACGCCACCCAGCAGCTCGCCGATGAGGCCTACGCGGGAGGCGCACGCCTCGTGGGCGCGACGATAGGCCACCCCGACCCGAAGGCGCCGCAACTCGGCGTGTTAGAGCCAACCCTCACATTCCGCGCTGGCGACATCCTTGGGCTGCGCACCTTCTGGCAGGTCGAGCAGCCGTTCGAGCAGAACTTCTCGATCTTTGTGCATGTAGTCGATGCCAGCGACACTATCGTCACCCAGCGCATCACGCCACCCTGGCAGGGGCGCTTCCCCACCCGCACCTGGCAACCCGACACACTGGTGGTGGATGTGAACGACATCGCCTTGCCGGAGGGCCTGGCACCCGGGCAATACACCATCGCAGTCGGAATGTACGATATCGACAGTGGCGCACAGCCGCCGATGAGCATCGACGGGCAACCCGTTGGGCGCATCCCGATCGCAACCATTCAAATCGAGCCATAACACCCGCACCCAATCGGCCTATCAAGCGCTACAACAGTAGCGAAGCCGTCACATCGGCACCTTACCTTCATCACCAAGGAGCATGCAATAAACCGTGGTTGGGTGGTTTGGCATTTATCGTGGCGCAGCATTCTGCGTGGGTTAGGGTATGGAGTGCTCGGCGGTGTGTTATTCGCGCTCTCGTTTATGTCGCTGTTTGTTTTCGAGGAGATAGCTCACTCGCGATATCCAGCAATACATCGATCCATAACCACACCAGTCCATTTATTTTTGGGAAAAAAGAGGCAACCGCCTTGTAAGCGCCCGTCGCTGCGGGCAAACAACGTCGTGTACAACGTGTGCGCGCTCGGACAGATGTGGCGCTTCGCGCCAAAACGCGCGCCGCTGTACTCGCGGATGCGCATCGCCGTACGTGGCCTACACAAAGACGACCCCCTGCACCCGCAGGAGGTCATCGCAGGATCAGCAGCGCGCATCAAAACGCCGCAACCGCCACCTGGAACAACTTAATCCCCACCAACAAGCACAACAGCGCAATCAGAGCTATCGGCCCCCACAGACTCAACAGGGCCAAGCCACGCACCAACGCACTTGGCTGGTCGGGCTTAAAGCCGGGCAACACCTGCCCCGTGGTGGCGCGCACCCCGCCGAACAGCGAGAGCGCCCCGATCGCCAGGAACGTCACCGCAGCACCCAGCGCGACCAGAATGCCAAGAAACACCAACATAGCAAGCCCTCCTACAATTCCGCATTCGGAACACGTTTGATGCGGCGGGTCAACTTCGCATTGGTGCTACCCAACGTCACAACATACGCCTCACCCTTCAACGTCGTATTGCGCTCGATCAGCCGCTGCTGCAACGCTCGGTTATCCTCCGCCGTGCGAGCACGATACCACACTTTGCGGCGCGCTTCTACCCCCAACACATACAACGGCCTCTCGGGGAAGTGCTTCACCTGCTTACGAACCAAATAGACCTTACGCACCTCGGTATCCTGCAAGACCTGCGCCTTGATCGCGCTCACCGTCTCGGTATCCAATCCGTGCGGCAGCAGTGGGTCGCTCTGCCGCAGCGTATTGCGCTCCGCGTGCGCCTGCTCAAGGATGCGCACCCACTCCTTGCCCCGCTGCAGGTACGGCTGCGCCTCGGCGTAGCGACCCTGGCTCTGCAAAAACTCAATGATCAACTCGCAGCCAGGGATCACCGCATTTGGCTCACGCTCCATCACCCGTTCAAGATGCGCGATCCCTCGCTCATCCTGCTGCTCCAGCATAACGCGCCCCAGCGCGAACCAAGCGCCGCTATGGTCGGGGTTCGCATCCACAATCGCCTGATAGAGCAGCAGCGCCTCGGCCTCGCCGCGCAACTCCTCCACCAGCGTTGCATGCTCCCAACGCTCCTCGTTCGTGAAGGTCGTTTGGGCATCGAGCTCCGTCAATCGCTGCGTCTGCTTCTGCACCTTGGAGAACTGCTGCTGCCACGCTCGGCCCACCACCTGACGCCACTGCTGCCCCAACAGCGTCTGAAGCGTCGGCAGATCATTCCCCAGCAGTTCCTCGGCGGCACTCACCTCAACAGGCTCGGGAAGTGTGGCGCGCTCACCCAGCGCCGCCAGGCGATCGGTCAGCGACGGGTGCGTATCGGCAGTGCTCGTTGGCATCTGCAACACCCGATGAAACAGCGGCTGGATCATCTCAGGCGCGACACCCTGCATAAAGAAGCGCTGCTGCTCGTGGAAAGGCGTGGCGATCGGCTCGGGGCGCTCGCTGGCCTGCTTGTAAACCTCGGGCCAAAACACCTGATGCACCACCGGAGCCATCGTCGCTACCCGCGTCAGCGTATCCGCAGTATCCTTCGTGCTCGTCAGGGCGCTGGCCATGCGGTCGGCCTCGTACTCCTGGGCGCGGGCCAGCACAAACGAGTACGCCCCGAAGAACGGCGCGTACCACGTGAAAAAGCGCCGAAAGATCGCCGCACCCCAGTGCTGCTGCGCCTCCAGTTTCTCCATCAGCAGGTACCAACTCTTGCGGACGCGATACACCCAATTGCCCAGCCGACCATCGCCACCCGAAAGGTGCCCGAACTCGTGCGCGATCACCACCCGAAGCTGCACAGGCGAGAGCGCCAGCATCAGCGGCAGACCCAGGATCAGATAATTCTTCGGCCAGCCGAACAGCCCGAAGCGCGGGAGTTGCACAATCGCCGCGTTAAACTCATCGGTCAGCAGCACCTCGTGCACGCGGGGACCGCCCAACTTCTTGCGAATATCCTCGATCTCCGCGTGCAACTTAGGCGCGTACTTGGCGAGCGACAAGCCCTCGGGCGTGGGCAAGCGCACCCACAGTGCCCGCGCGATGATGAACGCGAACACACCCAGCGCTACCAACGCCTGCACAGCCGCGCCACCAGCACGCCGCGCGTAGAACAGCAGCAACAAAATACCGATCGCCAGCAAGAGCAGCAGCAACAACACCGCGAAGATATACACGTACCCAAGCAGTGCGAGCAAAATCACCTTGGTACGGTACGCCGATGTATTCTGCTTGTTATCGCGCTCGAGGACAGCGACCAACGCATCGAACTCTTGCTCCGTCATAAAACGCGCACTCCTCACACATCGAGCGTCAGTGTTAATGAATGATATCGAGGATGCGGTACCACAAGCCAACAAACGGCAAAAACCACGGGTGACCGTTATACGCCCCAAGCGGCGCGGTGGGGAAGCGCATACCAGCGAACGGATTATCGGCAGGCTCGCCAGCCAAGTGCTTGCCGATCTGCGTGCCGAGGTAGCTCGCCATCGCCACGCCATGCCCAGCGTAGCCGAGCGCGTAGTGCATCCCTCGCAGTTTGCCAGCGTGCGGCATCATATCGAAGGCGAAATCGAGCGTGCCGCCCCAGGCATACTCGATCCGCGTGTCGTGCAGTTGCGGATAGACCGAGAGCATCCCTTTACGCAGGATCTCGGCGCTCTCGCGCACAGTGCTGGGGCTTTCGGGGAAGAAGCGCGCCCGCCCGCCGAACAGCATCCGCCGATCGGGGGTGAGGCGGAAGTAATAGAGAAAATGCTTCGTATCGAACATCATCCGCCGATGCGGGCTTAACTCGCGGGCCAGATCGGCGGGCAGGGGCTCGGTGGCGATGATGTACGAGCCGATTGGGATGACGCGGCGGCGAAACACGGGAGTTGCGGCGCCGGTGTAGCCGCTAGTGGCGATCACCACCTCTTTGGCGCGCAGGTGGCCACGGGGCGTATTGATGACGAAGCCCTTGCGCGAGCGGCTGATGCGCTGCGCGGGGGTATGCGGGAACAACTGCGCGCCAGCCCGCTGCGCCGCCCAAGCCAAGCCAGCCACATAACGGGCCGGATTCACACCAGCGCTCACAGGATCGAGCAGCGCGCCGTGGTACGCCTTCGAGCCGATCTCGCGCGACTGCTCGCTCGGCGCGATCAGATAACTATCGTGGCCGAACTCGCGCTTGAGCAGGGCCGCCTCGGTAACCAGTGCCTGAAAGTGCTTGGGCTTGGCGGCCAGCAACAGGTGGCCGCTCCGCTCGAAGTTGCAGTCGATGTTGTGTTCGCGCACGATCTGCTCGACACAATCGATAGCAGCCAGCGAGGCGGCGAACATCTGGCGCGCCCGTTCGAGGCCGTACTTCTTGATCAGCGTGGCGCTATCGAGCTTGAGGCCCGTCAGCACTTGGCCGCCGTTGCGCGAACTTGCGCCCCACCCGAGGCTCTGCGCCTCCAGCACAGCCACGCTCGCACGGCGTTTTGCCAACGCGAGAGCTGCGGTCAAACCAGTGTAGCCGCCGCCGATCACCGCCACATCGACTTGTTCGGGAAGAGGCTGTGCAGCATCAAGCTCGGGGAAGCGCACTCCCTCAAGCCACAGCGTGGTCTCTTTCACGTTGCGTCTCCTTGCTATTCAACCCGCTGGCGCAAGCCTGCATCGTTGCAGTATTGGCAGGCGTTTGGCAAGCGTTAGACGATCAACTTCTTGAAGGCCTCGGCAGCGCCGAAACCGTGCTCCTGGCCGTTCTTGGTGATATTCTGGCGCACCCGCTCCTCCCAGGTCGTGCTCTCATCGAGCTGAGTGTGGTGTTCGCGCAGCGCAGCGATCTTCTGCTCGACAAACTCGGTGATATCCTCGAAGTGATCGGGCTGCTCTGCGCCCCACAGGAAGAGCGCTTCGGGTCGCCACAGCGGGAGGCCGATCTGGCCGAGGCCGGGCATAAACAGGTGGTCGCGGGCACTGACGATGCCATCGATCACCGAGAAGCCGACCGCACGGTGATCGGGGTGCATCATATAGTGTTTCCACGGATCGTGGGTGAACACATAGTGAGGCTTAAAATGGCGGATGTACAACGCAAACTCGGCGCGCAGCGCTGGGGTGCGCTCCAGTTCGCCATCGTTGTAGCGCAGGAAGATCACGCGCTCAACGCCGAGCACCTTGGCGGCGGCGCGCTGTTCGTGCTCGCGGCGCTCGCTCAGGTCGTAGGGCGAAATGCCGAGGTCGTGGCTGCCTTTGTTTCCGTTAGTGGCAATGATAAAGGTGACATCCCAGCCTTGTGCGGTGAGTTTGGCGACGAATCCACCAGCGCCGAACTCGTTATCATCGGGGTGCGCGCCGATCACAAGGGCGCGCTTCGCTTCAGTTGTAGTCATGCTACTCTCGCTCATCAGAGGAAGGATTTCTCATATGATACCACGGGCGCAGCATTGAGGAGTGGGGTCAAAGATGGAGTTCTACCTGCGGCTATACAAACAAAAAGAGGCATCCAGAGGAAAAGAACGTAGCAGTTATACTTTCACAGGAGAGAACACAGCAGTGACGGTGTAGCTGCCTGTTTCGCCAGTCTTCTGGTTGTAAGCGAGTACCTGGTCGCCAACTTGGATCTCGCTAATTGGCACATCGCCATTGGGGGTGCGGGGTCTGTATCAGCGCTAAAGCTGTTGAGAGGGTAACTTGATGTATCGAAGGGCGTAGAAAACAAGGCACTACATTACGCTCGTTGCCGCGTAGCGCCGAGATGCTAGGTTAAGCACTGCGACGTGATGAGGGTCGTTATGGCTCTGTGATGGTGTGGAGGGAATGCTATGAAAGATATGTTGTTCGTTGCTTGAGCAATCGGAAAAAGGAGACGTTATATATCGACCACCACAAGATTAATCCCATTAGAGTGAACGATTACTGAGAATTTTCGGTAATTTTTTGAAACTCTATCCATCTCCTGAAAGGTTACGACAATGATAAAATTGATCCTTTTCGCTTTTGGTAATACCTCATCTAATTGCAACCAAAATTGATTGTCGGGATATTGAGTTATACCTTCATCATGCCACTGACGATAGTCTAAACCAGGGATATTTTTGCCTGCATCGCAGTCCAGAATAGTAGAGAATCCCAATTTGATAATACATTTCCTATCCGCATTATGCACCAGCCACTGCTCATCGCCGACAAAAAAGGTGTGAGCAACGGCGACAGCGAGATTATACATTGGCTGGCAGCGATGTTCCAGCGCCACGCTGTGCACCGCGCCGATGTCGCCGTCGCGTTGGGGTACGGGGTCGCCGAGGGGTTCAGGAATGGGCGCTCAACGAGCTGCAGGCGATACTATGCGCCCCGACCGTTCAAGGCCGAAACATGGTTGTTGCACAATGCGGTACCGCAAGGACGCACCGCAATGCAGTGTGTGGCGGTGGATTGCTATGCAACACGCTGTTTCATTGGTTAACCATATTCGGCTGCGCGCCGCTCTGCTTGCCTAACGAGCTTTTTGGAGAGGGTACAATATCAGCGTCTATATCAAAGAGTTGTGTACACTCATAACCGAGTGCCATCAAATGTCTGGCACGCTCAAATAGGTAAATCTCCCTTCGATCAGTATAATTGCAGAGACAACACACTATATCTCTATTATTTCCGCCTCTACAGAGGTATCAATAACAGAACGTGGAGGATCTTCATTCATAGCATCAACATCCATTTTTACACGATATACTTCACCGGAAGGTAAGATCATCCAGTTCACATAAATAGAATAAGCATCCGAATCAGGATAAAATGCACTTATTAAAACACGACTATTAGAGGGCGTTTAAGAATTGTGGCTCCAAATATGCAGGTGCTGGGAGGAAAGTGAGCAACGAGCACCAGCATATAAGGAGAGAGCCATGACTACGAATATATCGAAACCGAAGATGAGTCGGAAAGCC
>Ga0207874_1000639_pt1 | contig 48670 bp, 48 predicted proteins | sample HigsolmetaAR201D_FD_184833 | JGI IMG/M metagenome (GOLD analysis project Ga0207874, IMG submission 184833) | Ionic liquid and high solid enriched microbial communities from the Joint BioEnergy Institute, USA - AR20-1-D (SPAdes) (version 2) ...
CAGATTTGTCTGATTCATTTTGCGTGGTGTTACCTGCGCTGTTGCCGTCGTCGTTTGTTACACTACGATACACTGCCCGCACCGCCAGTAATACACCGGCCACAATTGCTAGGAGAACAACAATAACCACAATCCAACGCAACCACTTACGCCAGCTACTTTCCTGCTCGTAGTACTGCTCCAGTTCTGCAGGCATTTGCGACTGGTCAGTCTTCTTTTTACCAAATAACCGTACCATGCGTCTACTCCTTTCTTACAGAGTATATCCCCACTATACAAACTGCAAGCATGAGCATAAAAATAACCTGGACACATCCAGGTTATTTTTATGCAGATTTTCTATCCTGCTCGTTGAGAGGGGGTTTACCCCCTCTCAAGCGATTACATCATACCCATACCACCGCCTGGCATACCGCCGCCAGCTGCTGGAGCTTCCTTTTCAGGAATTTCCACTACGAGTGCGCCCATGGTCATACCAGTACCGGCGATAGACACAGCATTTTGGATAGCCTGTCGTGTAACTGCAACAGGATCTACCACACCAGCTGTCTTCATATCTACCAGCTTGGTTGGATCATTCACGTCCACACCCTTTCCTGCTTTCGCAGCTTTAACTTGCGGCAGCCATTCATCAGCATTCACATCAGCATTTTCCATGATAATGCGGAATGGCTTTTCAAGCGCATTCTTCAGGATCTGCTTACCAGCTTCAAATGAATTTGCGCCAGTAGTTTCAATCACTGAAGCAAGGTTTACTAGTGTTACACCACCGCCCGGCACTATACCTTCAGCCAACGCAGCCTTTACAGCTGCAACCGCATCATCAACACGGAATTTCTTTTCTTCGATCTCGGTTTCGGTCGCACCACCAACCTTAATCACTGCAACCTTACCACTCAGCGCAGCACGTCGCTTTTCAAGGTTTTCACGATCATACTCGCTAGCAGCAGCCTCGATTTGGTTACCGATCTGCTCAATGCGAGCTTGGATTTCAGCAGCTGAACCAGCGCCTTCAACAATAGTAGTCTCATCCTTTGTTACCAATACCTTGCGTGCGCTACCAGCAACACTAATATCAACATTTTCAAAGGTCATACCGCGATCTTCACTGATCACCTCTGCGCCCGTAAGCACAGCGATATCGTTGAGAATATCTTTACGACGATCACCAAATGCAGGTGCCTTGATTGCAACAGTATTAAATACACCCTTCAAGCGGTTGAGAATCAGCGTACCAAGCGCCTCGCCTTCAACATCTTCAGCAATCAATACAAGGTCTTTCTTACCTGCCTGTGCCAGCTTTTCAAGCAGTGGCAAGAATTCCTGGATTGAACTGATCTTCTTATCAGTAATAACAATTGCCGGCTTGTCATACACTGCTTCCATACGCGCAGTGTCAGTAACCATATATGGGCTCACGAAACCACGATCAAAGGTGAAGCCTTCAACCACTTCGCTTTCAAGTTCAAGACCCTGACCTTCCTCAACGGTTACCACACCATCTTTGCCTACCTTTTCAATCACATCAGCAATCAGTTCACCAATTTCAGCATCACCAGCGGAAATGGTAGCCACTTCAGCTACCCGAGATTTCTTACCCTGAATATCTTCGCTCATACCGTTAAGCTTGGTGATAACATCGTGTGCTGCCGCCTCCAAACCTTTGCGAAGGAGCATTGGATTATGACCAGCGGCAATGAGCTTGTTTGCTTCATTGAGAATGTTATAAGTCAAAACAGTTACTGTGGTAGTACCATCACCAGCAACATCATTCATCTTGCTGGCAGCTTGTTTAATCAGCTCAGCACCAACCTTGTATCCTAATGTTTCATCGTCCACATCAGCAATCTCTACACCTTTTGCCACAGTAACACCGTCGTGAGTTACGGTTGGCGCACCATATGACTTACTAATGACCACATTGCGGCCCTTTGGACCCATAGTTGTCTTTACTGCATCGTAGAGTACTTTCGCACCGCCAAGAACGCGGCGGCGTGCATCATCATCGTAAAATACTTTCTTTGCCATAGATTACTCCTTTTTTCATCGCGGAGTAACGAAATAAATTCGTTGACTCCGGTTGTTTTTCCTATTCTCCCTTTCTTTTTCCTTATTTTATTTTACCGTTGCAAGAACGTCTTCTTCTTTGACTAAGATGTACTCTTCACCATCGACCTTTACATCAGTAGTGCTGTAGCTTTTATAAATAATACGATCGCCAACTTTCACTTGCTTGGCATCTTTACCAACAGCAACTACCTTAGCAGTTTTTGGTTTTTCTTTCGCGTTATCAGGCAAATAGAGCCCACTAGCTGTTTTTGTTTGCGGCTCTTCAGCTTGAGCCACTACGTAATCGGCCAACGGATGTACAGGTACACTCATAGACATTCACTCCTTTTTACTTTTTTTCGATGTTAGCACTTTCATATTGAGAGTGCTAACCTTCAGCACTCATAATACCTGAGTGCTAATTTCGCTGTCAACTCTTAAGCCAAATAAAAACAAACTCTCCATGAGAGTCTGTTATATACACATATTCTGGAAATAGAGATTGTGGAAGTAGTAGTACAGCATTTATTGAGAAGTTGGCCCGGACGACGGTGATAATAGCCACATATACACCAATTGTTCTATACGTAAAATCTTTATTTGCTTAAATTACATAAAAATGTTATTATAGCTTCATTCCTGTTCCCTATCACAGGAGGTTGAGGTGCCTAAGCACACCACCCAATGTGGCATCTGCCTCAGGTACCGCGTCCGTTTCACCAAGGAGGGGCGCACGCTGGAAATTCTCACCGAGAACTGCAAGGACGAGGTCCGCAACAAGATCGTCAAGGCAGCACAGCAGGCTCGGCGGCTCTTCAGAAATGCGAGCTGCAGCAATGACAACCGCTTTGTGCTGTGCAGACTGCGGACCCACACCACGATCGAGGAGGCGCTGCAGCGCATCGGCGCAGCAGTCGACCGAACGGTCAGAGCCATGCCCCACTCGGTGTCCCACAGGTCCACGACTCGCCACAAGATCACCGCAGCTGCCTGATTCAGGGAGCAGGATGTAAACGAATGCGTTGATACGCACAAGGAGCGTAATCCGCATTTCGTTCATCCGGGGGTCTGGTGCATACACCAAAACACCTCAAACATCATCACATATTTATGTACCAGACCCTCTACCTCCCTATGTATACTGTGTAATTGATTATCTTTATTTACTTTATTTATCTTCTTAAATCTTAACTATTGCTTAAATTTTATAAAGATGTTATTAATAATGATGTCCTGTCACCTATCGGGGGCATTGCACATTGCACATCTGCACCAAGGCCCGGGAGTACGAAGAGCTCATCGAACGATTCGGTGCACGCTTCGACAACCGCAAATGTGAGATTATACTCACCTTGCCGTACGCTAACGGCTTCAAGAAGGAGGTTCGGCGCAAGCTCAAGGTCCGCTGCAAATACGTGCACAACGCGTATCCGATCAACAGCGGCATCGTAGTGAAGCTGCATGACATCGACCGGTCCGAGCAGCAGTTCATGAAGCAGGTGCTCTACGAGCTTCAGCGAATCGTCGACGGCAAGCGCTCCGCGACCATGGAGCCACGCAAGCCGAAGTCTCGCAAGAGCAAGCGGTACATCAACAACCGAGGAGGTAAGCAACAGCGTCAACTCCAGCGTAGACCTGCAGTTGTTGGGGCCTAGCTGACACGGACACCGGACGGCGTGCATACGCATGCACAGCACAACATACAGAGACACGGTGCAGCATGCACGCCGTCCGGCAAGTCCGGGTTTAGGATAACGTAAAGCTGCTAAAAGCTAGCTTATAACTCTATGAATTACTTATCCTAAACCCGGCAATTCCATGCAAGCATCTTTTTTGTGTTTTGTATAATGATTCCATAATGCGCGTGCTTAGCAATACGCAAGTCCTGATGTCTGGCGCTGATTTTTTTGACGACAGCGCCGCCATCAACCCTTTTATGAACAAAAATGTGCCCATTGATCGCACCAAGGCACAAGCTGAGCACGATCATATTCAAGAAGCTTTACGTCAAGCCGGTGTAGAAGTAGTCCAAGTTGCACCACCACCAGACTGTCAAGACGGTGTGTATACCGCCAATTGGGCATTAGTACGCGGCGATAAAGCTGTACTTGCCACGCTTCCAAATGCTCGCAAAAACGAAGAACCATACGCCGAACAAGTATTAAAAGACCTTGGCAAAAAAGTTTTTCGTGTTCCAAACGGTATACACTTCAGCGGCCAAGGCGATGCACTTCCCTGTGGCAATTTCCTCTTTGCCGGCAGTGGCTATCGCACGCAAAAACCAGCTCATGATTTTATCGCGGACACCTTAGGCTACACCGTCATCAGCCTGCAAACCGTTCCAAAACGCAACTTTTTCGGGCTTGGCAAACCAGTTATCAATAAAGACTCTGGCTGGCCTGATAGTTTTTTCTACGACATCGACCTCGCACTGGCTGTCTTACGCATACCATCAGATACCCAGAAAGGACTCATCGCCTGGTGCCCAAAGGCCTTTACGCCCGAAAGTCGCAAGACATTACGCGCGTTCGATGCCGTAGAAAAAATTGAAGTTTCCTACGCCGAAGCTAAAAACGCCTTTGCTTGTAATCTGGTTTCTACAGGCGAAACGGTAATTATGAGCGCTCATGCACCAAAACTCAAAGCCGAGCTTGAGGCCCGCGATTTTCGTGTCATAACCCCAGAAATTACTGAGCTTGCCAAAGGCGGCGGCTACATTCGCTGCACCACACTGACCCTTAACAACCCCTAACTCTTTTTAACCAGCAACTCTCGCAACGCTTTCCTGGCTTCGGCAATTTCATCCCACGGCACCACAATCACTCGTTCAGGATTATGGTCATCCTGCTGCAAATGACGCAGTTCAGCCGCACGCGGACCATTACGCAAAATATCTTTCTCATGTCCTTTACCAAGCAGTAGCACCGTATCGCCTTTTTTAGCTTTACCAACAGCAAATCGGATAGCTTCAGCACGATCATGTACCAAAAACAGATCCTTCTCACGTGTCTTGCCAGCTTCTTCAACACCAGCTGCAATCTCATTCATAATCTCAAGGCCGTCCATATCACGATCATCTTCCTCAGTCAGCACCACAATATCCGCATATTTGCCAGCCAAACGCCCCTGCACCGTTCGTTTTTCAGCATCACGCCGACCAGCTGAGCCGAACATGACAATTAATCGGCCCTTAATCACTGGCTTTAGGTCTTTGAATAATTTTTCGAAACTATCTGGTGTATGTGCGTAATCCACAATAACACTGAAATTCTGCCCCTCGTCAATACGGGTCATGCGGCCTTCCACACCTTCAAGCGCCGCAATACCCCGTTCAATCTGCTTGCCAGAAAGTCCAATCACATGCCCCACACATACAGCCGCCAATGAGTTATACACGTTAAAGCTACCTGGCAATTTACAAGTAATGTGCAACGGTTTACCCGCAACCTTTACATCGTACTGTACCCCACCAGGACTCAGCTTGATATTTTCCGCACGCACGTCAGCACCATCAACACCATAGGTTATAGGATGTGCCACGCAAGCAGCAAACAGCGTTGCACTTGGATCTTCGGCGTTAATCACACCCGTACGCAATCCTTTTTTGCTTCGATCTGCCAGCTTGAACAATTTTTTCTTTGCATCTCGGTATTTTTCAAAAGTGCCATGATAATCCAGGTGTTCATGGGTTACATTTGTCATAACCGCAATTGAAATCGGTACACCCCATATCCGATACTGCGCCAGCGCATGGCTTGTTACTTCCAGTACCAACCAATCAACCTGTTTATTCCTTAAATACCGCAAGCGCTTCATCAACACCGGCACGCTTACGCTCGTCATATGCTGCATTTGCGGCTTGATATCATCATTCACCCCCCAAGCCACCGTAGTCATGATTGCTGCGTTATACCCAGCGTCAACTAACATTCTATGAATAATAAAACTAGTACTCGTTTTGCCGTTGGTACCCGTAACTGCTATGACTTTTAAATCACGTGCAGGAAACCGATAAATAATATTAAACAGTACGGCTTCTAAAAAGTGGCCAAATGGTTCAATTTTCCGAAAAACAGCTTTTGGAATAATTTTTTTTACAATACTGCGAACACTCATAGGTGTAAGTATACCGATACATGAAGAAGCATGCCAAAGAAAACCCTCCCATTTTTCCTTCAGCTCACCCTAGAGCACATTGGTATTAGTTTATTTTTGCTTTGTTAATGCTAAGTTGTCTAAAATGTCTTGCGGAATAGTAACCTTGTAGCCAACCGGGAGATGGCGAGCATCCTCGTAAGTAAGTCCTTGCTTCTCTAAAATTGCATTGGTCAACTTGTAAATATTATCGTTTGTGACTTCATAGCCATGATCTTGCAAAAATGCTTGAGCAACATGAGAAATAGTTTCGTTTTGCCTATCCAGGCGCATTGTTACCACACTTGCTTCCGGAGCTGACGCCGACTTAACATCAGTTTTCACCACATCTTCTGCGACCTCGACACCTGGCGTCTGCGATGGGCCACCAATCGCTTCAGCACTTGAACTACCTTCAAAGAAATCAGCCGTACCTAGCTTATATGCGCTGTACATTGTACCGAATAATGCCACAACACCCGCAGCCTTTGCTGTTCGTCGACGAGCTGAACCTCTTTCTTCATCATTGAAATATTCCTTAGCTGAAAGCCGTAATCTTGAAGCCTTAACAGCTGCAACCAGTGGCGCATCTTTAAGAGTATTTTTAGCCTTTAATAGCCCTTCTTTAGCCTTGCCGAACACACTGCGTACCCGAGCACGCATACCTTCGGGTGTAAACAACAGTGTTTCTGTATACGCCTCAGAATCATCGACTGCATTATCCTCTGCACTAACAGCTTTAGCTTCTGTCAGTGGTATTGTAGGTCTTTCTGCTGTTTTTGCTTCAGTAGGCGCTTGCCGATCTCGAACGTAAAGTGTTTTTAACGTCTCTTGATCCTCATCAAATATTGGAACCGTAGGTGCATGTGATTTATCAGCCGTGCTGTCTGAGGTAGTTTCTCGATTTGTCTCTTTGACTTGACCGCTATGGTTGACATTAGGTTCTTCAATTACATCAGCATCAACTATCTCTTCGCTATTTGTTGTATTAGCTGATCGATTAGTATCTCCCTGCTTTTCTTCAACTACCACACCGGTTACTTCTTCAGTTTGAGATTCCTTTTGAGCGCTATCTTCTCTCTCCATCCTGTACTACTGGAGTCTCCTTAGTCTTTTTGGGTTGCAAACGTTCAGCGATAATAAATGGCTTACCAGCTAATTCTGTTTCTTTGTATGTTATGCCGCGTACTTTTTCTACTTCTTTCTGCGTTTTGAAAACCTCTGGCACTTCAGCTTCCTGTGGCTGGTAGTGTGGATGCTCGTTATACTGATGGTTTGCTCGGGATTCAGCAATAATGAGACCTGATTCTTGCTACTGGAGTTTGTAATTGTTTGGTATTGAACTTGGAAGTTGTTCGCTCATAGTATTAAATTCCTTCAGAATTCATGATTTTAATTTTTTTAATTTATATTGTTTTTTTTGATTTGAACTATTTTTTATATTAGCAAAAAATTGACATTTTGTCAAGCATTAGAATAATTTGTGAAGTATTTGTCAATACATCTATGTGAAATTATTTATGTAACTCTTCGAGAATATCTGGCGGAATAGTAAAACGAAACCCCACTGGCAAGCGGGTCGCCATTTCCTCTGTAATGCCATAGCGCTCCAGTACCGCGTCTTTCACTATATCGATATTGACATCGGTAGCTGGGTAACCGTGCGCCTGTAGATACTCAGCAGACCTGTCCCAAATAGTATCCCCAGGAGCGAGACGTATATTTGCTGGTTGCATTTCCGGCGCAGGAGCTGGTGACGGCTGCTTTGGCGGCTGCACTGATTCCGGCGCAACACCTGCAGGCGGCTGGATATTTGTATCGGGACTTGGACCAGTTTTTATGCCAGGCTGCTCAGGACTACCGCCGCCGAAGATGCTGTCAAACAAGCCAAATTTATACGCCGTATATAAGGCCACTACCCCAACTGCTCCTGCAATCAGGGCGCGCCGTCTGGTTTTATCCGTTTCGGAACTCTCAGGGTCGTCACGCACCTGCCGGTACCCGCTATAGCCGCCTATCGCTGTCATACCTCGTACTGAGGCCGACCGCAGCGCTTCTTTGGCGCGCAACCATTGCTGCCTCATGCGCTGCCGAAGCCCCATTTCCTGCTGCATTGACCGCATTGACGGAAAAATAACCGGACGTGGAAACGTGGCACGCTCCCCTTTTTTCGGAGTCGGTGGCGGTTCCTTGTCAGCCTTGTGAATATCGAGCGCAATTACTGATTTGTCGTCCTGCTTTTTGCTTACGGTGACAAGCCGCTCGGCTACTTCCTGCGGATGTGGCGCTTGAAACGCCCACTGCATTTCCTGGTCGGTAAGTTGCTGTTCCAGTGTGTCTCCTGTTATGCCGTCTGAACACATAACAAGCCGGTTATCAGGGGTAAGCAAAAGGGCGCCAAACTCATCATCCATACTTCTGCGCATATCGGGATGGGTATACAAACCATTGAGCACATATCTGCCGTAGGATTGATCTGTAGAAACAGGAGTAACTACAGCATCAGGATGTTCCTGCATAAAAAGGCGGGAATCACCGGCATTACCCCAGATAAAATAATGCCGCCCTGCAATCTGCTCAACTTTACCAAACACTGCAGTAGTACCCCCTACCCTACCGGAACGTACCACAGCTGCACGGCCTGCCGCCATAGCCCCCTGAGCACGCGAAAGAGCTTCTTCGACCGACTCTGGAGGTGTTTGCTTCCGTGTGTAATACCTCCGTACGCCTTGCGCCGCAGATGGTGAAATAATGTGGCCGTTGTCATAACCGCCCATGCCATCAAACACTCCATACAGACGCAGTTTTTCGTCACACAACACGGTGTCTTCATTCAGTGGTTTCCGCCTGCTGTGAATGCCAATGGTTATCAAACCTGTTTCAATACTGATAGGGGCTTGCTCGTACACAGTCTCTGTTTCTTCAGTGGCTGACGCGTCCTTGGCCGCTTCGTCCGCCTCCTGCGACGATCTAGACAATTTATCTTTTCGCGCAAAGTTTCTATAAAACTCTCTTACTGCCTCGCTGGTTTTTTCACGTTCTTTGGCTTGAGCTGCTTTACGCCGCCTGGTTTCCTCGTGAAGCGCTTCGATACTAAACCCTTCAGTATCACCAGAGGTAACTGGTGGCTGTTCGGCATTATTGAAGGGCTGTTCACTCATAATATACGTCTTCCCACTTTAGATAGCGCTTGTTACACTTAAAAGGATGAAAATTCTTGGTATTGAAAGCAGTTGTGACGAGACAGCGGCTGCAGTGGTAGAAGATGGCACCAAACTGTTATCCAATGTGGTAGCAAGCAGTATGGATTTGCATGCACAATACGGCGGTGTTGTACCAGAGATTGCCGCCCGAAGCCATGTGGAAGCTATTATTCCTACCATAGAAGCTGCATTAACCCAAGCCCACACAGACTGGAATGACATTGACGGTATTGCAGTTACCTATGGTGCAGGACTGGGCGGCTCTCTGTTAATAGGGGTTATGACCGCACGTACTCTGTCTATCACCAAAAGTAAACCCCTATATGCAATTAACCACGTCGAAGGGCATGTGTATGTAAATTTTTTAACTTCCACTACCCTGTCTGGCTATACGTTGCCAAGCAAACAACCGGAATTTCCACTGCTCGCTCTGATCGTCAGCGGCGGCCATAGTCAGCTAGTACTGTTTCGTAGTCATTTTGACTACACTTTGCTGGGCCAGACCACTGATGATGCCATCGGCGAAGCGTTTGATAAAGTAGCAAAAATCATCGGACTTCCCTACCCTGGCGGCCCTAGTGTCAGCAAAAAAGCACTAGAAGGTAATCCAGAGGCTTTCAAATTGCCAAAGGCACGGCTTGAAGACAAATATTCATTTTCATTCTCTGGGCTCAAAACAGCCGTCCTGCGCCTTGCTCAGGAGCTCATCGGTGAAGACCACACCTTCCCTTCTACAAAGCTATCAGAGCGGCTCACTGAAGCTCAGAAGGCTGATATTGCAGCGAGTTTTCAGCGGGTAGCGATAGAAACGGTAGTTGATAAGACAATTATGGCCTATGAGGAATTTCAGCCAAAAAGTGTGGTTATCGCCGGCGGCGTAGCTGCCAACAGCGAACTGCGACGCCAGCTAGCCGAGCGTTTGCCCACTACCATCGAATACACTGATCCGAAACTCTGTACTGATAATGGTGCAATGATTGCTGCACTCGGCTGCTTTAAAGCGATGTATAATCAACCTGCTACTGACCCATACACTCTTGATATCGCGCCTAATCTTTCAATGTAATCAATCTGTTTCTTTCGGTTTTTGTGCAATTAATAGCGCTAAATGTTCGTGCCCTTTATAGTGCAAGCCAATACCCTGAATAAGCTCTATGAACTGCGCCTGATACCGCTCTGCCGTAACTTCATCTGCAACACTAACGTAAGCAGGCTGACCAAACACTAGTTCAAACCCTGCTTCTTCAAGCATACTTCCCAGCCATTCTGTCATATTGTATGCGGTATCCTGAATAATACACTTGCCGCCTGGTTGCAGCATACGAAATGCTTCCGCAACAATTTTTGGGTTTTTACCACTATCAGCGTGAATTGTGTTGTCATCAAAAACATTCGAGATAAATACTTCCGACGCTTCACTATCTGGAAAATAATACTTTCCCATGAACACCAGCTTACCCGAGGAGCCACTGTGAATATGTAGCGCATCTTTGAGGCTAATATTTTCATCTGGGCGGTCAGCAAGGATATTTACAAATGTTCGTTCAACTACCCTTCGGGGCGCATACAGCGGATTGAGACACGGCTCGAAGGCCACATACCTGCTTTCGCCCCTATATGACCGATTCAAACCTGATGGTTTTATACCTGGGCCAATATCTACCGTGACCCACGGCTCACGTACCACTCTTTCATAGCAGTACGCAGTTACGTCAAAGGTAGACACCTCATTAATTTCTGCAAAAAACTGCTCTTGTAGCCTTTCAAAACGCCTTTTTGCTGTTTGAAAATCACTTTCTTCCCGCGGTATATCTGATAAATCAGCTAGTTGCTCCATAACACATTTATACGTATAACACTCTATTTAATCAAATGTTGTACTGACAGCACATACCTGTTATGCTTAAGAAGTAAAACAAAAACCAAGGTGGAATTTGCAACCTTAGTCGCAAATAGTACATTTGAAATAAAACCAAAAAATTTAAACAAAAGTTAAGAAAACGATTTTGTAGAGGGCTTTCACATGAAAAGTCTTGTATTAAGTTGTTTTCTTTTCACGTGAAATTTTTAAGAAATAATTAACCATTTGTTAATAATTTTCTAATTTAAGAGGTAGTTTCGGCCTGAACCTCCCAGGCCTCATCAGTAGCTAAGCTAGACTACAGCTCCCAACCACTGTTTTTCAAACCCTTCATCAGGAGAAAACAGTGGCACAGACCACATAAGTTTCACACTTGTGTGGGGAGCTTGTCTGTGTAGTAAGCTCTGTCCGAGGTTTCGGGGGCAGCGGGTGGCTCTGGATCTGGTTTATCATCACCAGTATCACCATCGATATCATCACCCGGGTTGCCAAAGATTTCTACCAATAGGTAGAGACTCCCTATAAATAGCAGCGTCCCCAGACAGAAACAGATGACATAGAGGAGTTGGCCGAAAACCGACACCTCTACTATCTCTGCTGTCAGGTTTAGTCTTACTACCAAACCCATGACAGCCGTCTGTGTCACGACACCCGCTGCGATAACCGCCGATACAAGGCGAGCAGACCGTGTCCTATAGGCAAGGCAACCGCCTCCCAAAATGAGGCAGTTCACCAGATAGGGCAGAAAAAATGCCCCACTCAGCAGCCAGACATTGGTAGCCCACTGGTCAAACACCATGCACTCCCGTGTTGTTAAGGACAAAGCAGTGTTTTAATTATCACAATATAATATGCTTTTGTCAATATGGTAACAGAGGTGGTATACTGGTGAGAATGAAATTACCAAAATCGTACGAACCAGCTGAATATGAGGCGGATATTTATGCTTTGTGGGAAAAATCGAATGCATTTGCGCCGAGCGGAAAAGGGAAGCCGTACAGTATTGTCGTACCACCGCCAAATGCTAATGGCGATTTACACCTTGGTCATGCGCTCACCCTAGCACTCGAAGATATTGCTATCCGCTTCCACCGTCTACGAGGTGACCGCGCACTGCTTGTACCAGGTGCCGATCATGCAGGATTTGAAACACAAGTAGTCTATGAACGACATCTAGCTAAAAAAGGGAAGAGTCGCTTTGATTTCACGCGCGAAGAACTCTATAGAGATATCTGGGATTTTGTAGCGCAGAACCGTGAAAACTTTGAAAATCAATACCGCCGGCTCGGCGCAAGTGTAGATTGGAATCATTATACCTTCACCCTTGATGACAAAATCATCAACCGTGCATATAAAACATTCAAGAAAATGTGGGACGAGGGGCTAATCTACCGGGGTGAACGCCTAGTAAACTTCTGCACCCACCATGGTACCGCCTTTGCAGATATCGAAGTTGCATACAAAGAAGAGCAGGGGTATTTATGGGAAATCCGCTACCCACTCGTTGACGGTTCAGGCGCAATCACTGTAGCTACCACCCGCCCAGAAACAATGCTTGGTGACGTGGCAGTTGCAGTGCATCCAGAAGATAAACGGTATAAGGACATGGTGGGCAAAACGGTGAAATTACCGCTAACAGAGCGAGAAATACCAGTGATTGCTGATGAGTTCGTTGATAAGGATTTCGGCACTGGTGCGGTAAAGATCACACCGGCACACGACCCAAACGACTTCGAGGCAGGAGAGCGCCATGATTTGCCAAAAATCACGGTAATTAGCCACGAAGGACACATGATAAACGTACCGGAACAATATATGGGTCTCACGGTAGAAGAAGCTCGAAAGACGGTCATTAAAGATCTGGAAGAGCAGGGGGCATTGGTTAGTGTCAAGAAACACCAGCACAGTGTCGGGCATTGTTATAAATGCGGCACGGTGATCCAGCCGTTGCTCCGTGAACAGTGGTTTGTAGACATGCAGCCGCTGGCAAAACGGGCAATTGCAGCACTCGAAGCAGGGGAGATTACGTTTTATCCAGAAACAAAGAAAAAACAGCTGATTACGTATCTCTCGCAGCTGAAAGACTGGAATATCAGCCGTCAGATTGCCTGGGGCATCCCTATACCAGCGTTTCAGAATATTGACGAGCCAACTGATTGGATTTATGACGAAAATGTCACTGAAGAAATTATTATAAGAGGTGATAAGACCTATCGGCGTGACCCAGATGTGTTTGATACGTGGTTCAGTAGTGGCCAGTGGCCATTTGCAACCTTAGAATATCCAGACAATAAGGAATTGAAAGATTTTTACCCGCTGAGCCTTATGGAAACAGGCTTCGATATTTTGATGCCGTGGGTTTCACGCATGATTATGCTGGGCCTGTACATTACCGGGAAGGTGCCATTTAGGGCAGTGTATCTGCATGGACTAATTCTCGATGAGCACGGCCAGAAGATGAGTAAAAGCAAGGGTAATGTAGTTAATCCAATTGATGTAGTTGATGCGTACGGCTCGGATGCTTTGCGCATGGGTATTATCTCTGGTCAGTCAGCAGGACATAACCAGCCCTTTGTGACCGGAAAAGTAGTTGGCGCCCGCAATTTCTGCAACAAGTTGTGGAATATTGCTCGCTTCACTGAAAATTTGACCGGTGAAAATTACCGGCCAAAATCACCAAAGCCAGAAACAGCAGCTGATCATTGGATATTGTCAAAGTTACAACATACAGCTGACGAGCTGGTTAAGGAATTGGAAAATTACCGGTTTAGTGAAGCATACGAGCGTGTTTATCACTTTGTGTGGGATAATCTGGCAGATTGGTACATTGAAGCGTCAAAAGCTGCGCCAAATGTGGATCTGCTGGCTTATGTGCTAGAAAGCGCACTGACACTGGCACATCCGTTTGCGCCATTCGTCACAGAAACGATTTGGCAGGCACTCAACTGGCGCGAGGAGCTGCTAATTTCCTATAGGTGGCCAAAAGTACCCAAATTCGATAAAAAAGCAGCTGTTGATTTTGAAGAAATTAAAACCGTTGTCACTGAAGCACGCTATATCACCCATACGCTGAAAGAGAAGGGAAGTACGCTGTATTTTGTGGATGCGCCGCTTTTAGCTGAAAACAGCGAGCTGATTGCGCGACTCGCGCGACTCCGCGCTGTAACCCAGGTAACAAGCGGTGAAGGGCTACACCTTACACAAACACGCTTTACATGCTGGCTGGATATTGATAAAGCTACCGCAAAACACTACTTAAAAGAATTGGAGGCGAAAAAAGCTGACCAGCAAGCGGTAATAGATCGTCTAAAAGCACGTTTGGCGAACAAATCATACGTCAACAACGCGCCAAAAGAGATTGTCGAACAAACAAAACAGCAACTCAAAGAAGCTGAAGCTGTACTTGAAGGTATTAACCGCGAATACGACCGTTTTAGCGCCTAAAACTACTGCTCCTCGCGAAATGCCAGTACTTCACGGACCGTATTAATGGACTCTTCAGGGCGATAAGAGTCAAACCAAATAGTATGCCAGCCGAACTTCTTGGCAGCCACAAGATTAAGGCGAGTATCGTCAACAAATAAGATTTCAGAACCAGGTACATTTGCTTCTTTTTGAGCGATTTCATAAATCGTTGGCTCAGGCTTCATGGCCCGTACCACCGATGAATCGATAATAACGTCAAATGTTACAGGCGGAATTTTTCCGCGTGCCTGCAGCGCTTCTACGAAGCCGGGCATGGTATTTGTAAGCAGCCCAACATAGTAGTGTTCAGCCACCCATTCCAATAGATCTATCATGCCAGGAATCGGCTGCACATTATCGAGGTAATATTCCATCCAGTCAAAATCGGTATTGAATTTGGCGCTAAAAACGGCATTGAGTTCCTCGACCGGTTTATCGCCGCGGTTAATCTCGTCATTCAGATCCCAAAACAGCTCTTCAATAATATCTACCGGAATATCGTGTTCTTTTGCAAGTTTGCTGAAAATTTCACGCGTAAACTGTACTAAACAGCCGTTCACATCGAAATACACAAAGCGCACACCGCGGTTTGAGACTTTTTTAGTGCTTTTTACTTCAGAAGTAACTGTATGACCCATCAAAGCATCAAGGCTGGTATTCACCGCCTCAGCAATGCTCTGGATAGTGAAGATAGAGGGAGCCTTGATTGCGCCACGCTCAATTTTAGCGAGCGTAGAATAACTCAAACCTGCTTTATTGCATAGCTCTTGCTGCGTGAGACCGGCAGCCTTGCGTGCCTCCTGGAGTCTCCGCCCCAACCCTTTCTCGTCCATAGCCATATTGTACTAGTTTATCGGCAAAAAACCAATAAAATAAGTACTAAATGGCTAGTTTGTTGGAATCATACTAAACAGTGTCCAAGATATAAAGAAAACAAGAATTCCAACAACAGCAGTGACGATAATATCGTGCTGAGTAATTCCGCCTGTGCGGCGGGTAATCTTAGAGTAAACCCACCCAGATACTCCTAAAGCTAAAAATAGTGCAACAAGTACTGGTGGCATACCTCTAGTATACCGCGGTTGTGCTAAAATGCCACCTTTTGAGCAATCTGCGCAAGCGCTTCATGGTCAGGCTCAGCCTGCATGTCAGGCCGACGACGAAACTCTTCGACCGTAGCGAAGGGAATAAGGTGCACATGCGCATGCGGAACGTCTATACCTACAACTTGCTGGCCTATATATGGCTTGTTAAGCACTTTGCGCAGATGAAGACCCACTTTCTTTACGGTAGCCATGAGCGCCTGGTATGTCTCGTCATCAAGGTCCCAGACAAATTCGACCTGCTTTTTAGGTATCACGAGCGTGTGGCCCGGCTGCACTGGGTGTATGTCTAAAAACGCAAGCGTATGCTCATCTTCATACACCTTATGGCATGGAATTTCACCTTTGACGATTTTGGTAAAAACACTCTCCTGCATAACGTATATTATAGCGAACCATGGTCGGGATGATCCGATTCGAACGGACGACCTCAGCGTCCCGAACGCTGCGCGCTGCCAACTGCGCCACATCCCGCTCACAGATTGGCGGAGAGGGAGGGATTCGAACCCTCGGAACCGCGCAAACGGTTCACTTGTTTTCGAGACAAGCCAGTTCAACCACTCCTGCACCTCTCCTTAAGCAAATATTGTAACAGATGAAAATGTTCATTTCAGGATGTTCATTTTTCTACTTGAAGTAGTATACCTCATGTAGTATACTTCATGTATCCTACTTGGATAAGTCTATGGATACATTACATAAGTACGAACTTACACTACTGCAAGGTTGGGAAGAAGTACATAAAAAATCTCAATTAAGTTTGTGGATTTTGCTAGCTTTAAAGGACGGAAAAAAGCATATGACAGAGATAAAACAGTTCATTGCAGTTGTGACAAACTGCACGATTTCAGCTGACGACAAAAGCATGTATCGTGCACTGCGTAGGTTTCATGAGTCTGATATGGTTTCTTTTGAGCATAAGCCCAGCAAAGGTGGACCAGAACTCAAGGTATATTCACTTACTGACACCGGACGTCGTGTGCTGGAGTATTTTACCCAAAGAAATATTGTGAATGTATTTTATAAACCAGAAGTAGAAACAATAATTAAGAAAGGATAGATATGGCAATAGTACACGCAAATAGCAAGTTAGGCAGGGGGTGGCTACTCACGAAAAGCTCATGGAGAACTCTACTATTAGATAAGGAACTCGTTGTATTGTCGTTTCTAAATGCCATACTAAGTATTGGTGTCATAATGCTCATACTAGCTGTCACCGGTCAGCTACTGTTAGTAGACGACGGCTCGTATAGTGTGTCTTCGGTAGGTTTAGCGGCAATCGTCTATGGATTTTTCGCCTTTATGACAATTGTTGCCACTTTCACGACTGCCGGTATTGTTGCTGGCGCTACTCAACGCTTCCGCGGAGAAGATCCAACCCTAAAAAGTTGTTTTAGGGCTGTTTCACAAAAATTTACACCCCTGCTTTTATTTGGGGTCTTTATGAGCAGCGTAGGACTTTTATTCCAATTCCTTGAAGATCGACTACCTTTTGCAGGTAGTGTCGCTGCCTGGCTCGCTGATATTTCATGGTCTATTGCAAACTTTTTCTCCATCCCAGTAATCGTACTGAGCGACAAAAAGGTTATGCCTCTTGCAGCCGCTAAACAATCTGTTGAGATCATAAAAAAGGTATGGGGTGAAAGTGTAGTTTCACAAGGTACAGTAGGCCTCGTGGGCGCGTTCGTCATTCTTGTATTCATGATCGTAAGTGGCCTACTGCTTGCAGGGATTAATTTAGTGCTTCCAGGTCTAGTTGTACAAATAGGATTTAGTGTTGTTGGTATGGGGGTCATAGCGCTTATACTGCTGTTTTCTACACTGAGCGGCATCGTAAAGGCAGCACTCTACCACTACGCAACGACAGGCGAATCTCCCACAACCTTTAACAAAAATCTACTCAAGGCCAGCATGACACCTAAAAAAGCAAAAAAGATTTTTGCATAAAGTAAAATCTATAGATTTTACACATAAAATGTGTTAAAATTACCCCTGTTGCTCTTCCTTTTGTACGTATAGAGAAGTGTATAGCTAATAAAATATACATGGTATTAAAAAGTACAGAAGAGAAAGACACGCACCCGTAGCTCAGCTGGATAGAGCGTTGGCTTGCGGAGCCAAAGGCCGTAGGTTCGAATCCTGCCGGGTGTACCATATTGAATATAGAGCCTCTTCGGAGGCTTTTTTCTGTTAAGACATTGCGGATAGATTTCTTCACTGAAGTTGCGTAAGTTTTGCCTGTACAAGATGTGATCTGTTATTGCGTATCGTCTCTGCTACCAGTATAGTAACGTATAAATACAGGTGGATAATCAATGGAGCGTATTTCATGCCAGAGACGGCAAATCAAGAACGTTTCCCAATCTTAGAACAACGGTCAAATCTTGCTGTTGCTAGTAAAATTGCCAACTTGGCTATAAAAGTAAGTCAGCTAGTAGATGATTTTTCTGATGTTGAGCGTATTCCTCGGTATGTCGACGGACATCGTGAAAATGATGTCGAACACAGCTATATGCTTGCAATGGCAGCTCCCGAGATTGCGCAAGAGCTCAATCAGGTGCTTAATCTTGAATTAGACATAGATAAAGTGCGCCGATTTGCCATAGTGCACGACCTGTTAGAAGTAAAGGTGGGTGATGTAGCTACATTTGATTTAACACCTGCGCAGTTAGCTGAAAAAGAACGCCTTGAGCAAGAAGCTAAAAAGGAATTATACGCTGAACTACCAAGACAAACAGCTAAAGATTTGCGAGAATACGAACTTCAGGATACGCCAGAAGCGGTATTTGTACGGTTGGTTGATAAGCTTTTACCGGTAGCAGTGAACATAACTGGTGACGGTGTTCGCGTATTTCGGGAAGATTACGGCATAACCAATATCGAACAGTTACGCCAATCTTACCAACTTTTACATAACCGTATTGCCAAGCAGTTTGGTGGTCGATTTCCTGAAGTCGTAGCAGCTCACGCAGTTTTGTGTCAAATTTTTGAACAAAAATTCCCACCAACTAATTATGAGACTGAAGCAGTAGAGAAACCAAGGAACCCAACGGAAGTTGAATTAAAATATCTGGTTGATCCGGATACATTGCATGAAAATATGAATTTGAAAGCATATCCAAAAAAACACATACGTCAGGGGTACATTGCAATCGGAGCTGACGGATCAGAGGTTAGGGTGCGTTGTTTTGATGACGAGCGGTTCGAGCTTACGACAAAATCACCTGGCATGATTGCCCGAGACGAACAAACTGTAAAATTATCCAAAGAGATGTTTGAAGACCTCTGGCATCAAACAGTAGGGAGGCGTGTCGTTAAAACACGCTACTACATACCATTGGACCGAAATACTATTGAGCTGGATGTTTACGAAGAGCACTTAAAAGGGCTTATCACTGCAGAAGTAGAGTTTGACGGTCGACCAACTGAAGCTATGGTACGTGCCACAACATTTGAACCACCAAAGTGGTTTGGCAAAAATATCAGCGAGGATCCTCGTTACAAGAACCGTAATCTCGTTCAGCGTATACCCCGTGATTCAATGCCTCTCGACTCAGAAGAATGTTAATTTATCCTAGTTAAGCTGATAGTGCCTTGTAAATTTAGCCTATATCAAGTTCTCTTAAAATTTACATAACTCCGCGCGCAACACATAGGTAATAAGTAGCACCAGAATAAGCATCATCGAAATATAGGTTTTGTTTAAAGGTGTTATAGACGTTTGTTATTCAACCATCTGATTAAATATAAAATTGTTACTCGTTTTTGGTTACTGTAATTGAACACATTTGTTGCATTTTTCACTGTTTACACGCAAGAAGAAGCTGTACAGTGGGGTCTGGAGGCAATTGTATGACTGCACTAGGTCGACTTATCTGGTTTATTGGAGCAATCATTATAACTCTGCTGTTGTTGAGATTCTTTTTTATACTATTTGGCGCTGATCCGCTGAATAGGTTCGTGGATTTTGTGTATGATACTTCAAGTCCTTTAGTATCACCATTTTTTGGACTGTTTAATTATGACTACGTTGTGGGAAGGGCAACGTTTGAGTTGCCAACGCTCGTAGCAATAGTGGTATACACCTTAATTGCAAGTATACTGTCCTGGCTTTTTAAATCGCGCGTGTCCTGAAAGCTAGAATCGTCTAGAATCGTATTTTACGCATAAAGCTGTCTATCATGTCGCGCTGCTGTACATCCATTGGCAGGTATTTACTTAGCACATTGATAATTTTTTCTTCGTCCTGAGGGTCGTAATAAATAGAAATTGGCGGCATAAAGCGCTTCATAGGTAAGAACATAATGCTGGAAAATGCACCTTCTTCCACTATGGAAAAGGTTTTAAGTTGATCAAAGGAATACGTTTTCGCTCCAATAGTCACCCCTACATTACTTATGGAATAGTGTTGTTCTTTAGGTTTTTTAGCGGCATAAATACCAAACACTATAGCAGCCAGCACAATAACTATCACCGATAATATATCGCCACCAGTTATAAAATACACAGCAACACTAATTCCCACAGTTGCCACTGCTAATGCAATAAACCAACTTAAAGATTTTTGATGTGCAATATACTCCGACGCTGTCCAGCTAATACTTTCATCATTGTCTGATTCGTATTGACTACTGCCTGGGGTATTGTCTAGTTGAAATTGCGGCGCAAAACCACCTATGGGCTGCTCAGAAGTATTTGTTTGCGACTGCCGAGAATGAGAAGGTTCGGCAGCTTCAGGAGCCGGAACTTGTATAGTAGTTGGCTGCGGTGCAGGGGGCTGGTTTAGCGAAGGTTCAGGTGGAGCAGAAGGCGGTGTAGGATTTACTACAGGTTGTGGTGTTGTTGGCTGAGGAGTAGACTGCTCAGATGTATGTGGTACTGAAATAGAAACTTCCTGCTGATTTTGTGATTGTTTGGAAGAGTCAGGACCATTATTCGGTGTAATAATTTGGCCAGGATTTGGTTCTGCCATATGCGTAATTGTACCATTTACGCTTATGCAAATAAAACTAGGAAACTGCAAAGATACTTTTAATAACAGATGAAAACTGTTATAATCTATCTGTTTTGTAATACCAAAACCCCTGCGACAGCATATAATAGTGTATACGGAGAGGTACCCAAGTGGCTGAAGGGGACGGTTTGCTAAATCGTTAGGGGGGCGAAAGCTCCCGCGAGGGTTCGAATCCCTCTCTCTCCGCCATTTACGGAAGGGTGTCCGAGTGGTTTAAGGAACTTGTCTTGAAAACAAGCGTGCCGGCAACGGTACCGTGGGTTCGAATCCCACCCCTTCCGCCAGGTGTTGCTTATTTAAAAGATCCGAAAAGGATCTTTTTTACTATTCAGCACGAGCAAATACAGCTGCACATATTTGTTGGGCGCCAGCCCGCCGTAGTGTTTGTGCTGCAGCTTCAAGTGTTGACCCGGTAGTTAGCACATCATCCACTAAAATAATTGGTTGGGAAAATATGGGCTTACTACTACGTACATGAAATGCTTGTTTTAGCTGAACGAGTCGTACTTTACGCGAACTCCCTGTCTGGCGCTGCTGACCATACCGCACGAGCGCCAAAGAGCAGGGAAGTTTTGTTTTCCGAGACAATGCTTTAGCGACAAGGACCGCCTGGTCATAACCTCGTTGACGCACTCGGCTCGTCGCGGTAGGCACCGGCACAATGACTGCACCAGCCGGAAAAGTAGTAGCAAATTGATCCGCTAAAGCCGTGGCGATGACATCAGCCACCTGAAATACACGATGAAACTTTAAATCTTTCAACAGTTGTTCGGCAAACCCTTCATACGGGGTACGTACCCAGACTTGTTCAAGTGGTGAACGGTGTTTACAGGCTGTGCACGTTTTACTGTTGCTCATAGGACGTCTGCAGACATAGCATTGGGGCAATATGTCAGGCAAAAGCGGCAAACACATCTGGCATAGAGGAGCGCCTTCAACCCTACAAGCAAGACATTCGTGTGGAGCAATATAACCGATAAGCTTATCTAGAAAGGCCTGCATGTTGTAATTTATGTGTTGTAAATATGTGCACTTCGAGTTGCACCCTGTTAGCCACTTAAGTTATACTTTCGATAAGACAAAAACGCAAGTTTTATAAGAAGTAAATTAGGAGGGTAACAACTATGGCGCGACGAAATCGCGACGACGATTTGCTGCTAGAAGAGGATGAGTTGACCGCAGCGTTTTTAGGCGAGGATGACGCGCCTGTTGCAGCGCAGGACGATGCTGTAAGTCAGCCAATGGCGACACCTCAAGAGGACGAGTGGGACGAAGAGGAGGCAATTCAAGGTCAATTGGCAGTAGATGTATATGAAACAAAGGAGAAATTAGTCGTCAAAGCGCGCACAGCAGGCGTGAATAAGAACGACCTTGATGTGAGCATCGCTGATAACACGCTGACTATCCGCGGTACACTTTCTGCCGGTGCAGAGGAAGAAGTAGAAAACTACTTCGCTCAGGAATGTTACTGGGGTGAGTTCTCACGCAGTATCGCGCTCCCAGTACCTGTAAAAGAAGAAGAAATCGAAGCAGTTCTTAAAGATGGCGTCCTTACTATCAGCTTTACAAAAGTAAAGCAGGACACCGTAAAGAAAATTCAGGTTCTTTAATAAAGAATAAAGAACTATTACCTAAAAACACCCCTTATAATAAGGGGTGTTTTTAGTATGTCGGAACGTTTTTACATGGAATTATATCCGTTGCAACACAAACCGTACAATGATTTGCGCAAAAGCAACGATTACCAAACCTACAATAGCATAGAGAATGGTGTTTTTGGCACCTGATACACTGTTTGAATCACCGCCAGAGGTAACGTACTTAAAGCCACCGATGATGATCATGATTACTGCAACTGCACCAACGATGGCGGAGATTACGTTGATAATATTGCTAATAAGCTTTTCGAGTCTGTCTCCTGCCGCATTCGGTCTACTACAATTCGACCCTAGGCTTATATTATTACCACTACCACCACCACTGCCACAATTCACGCTGCGACGAATATCAAGATCAGTATTATCCTGAGCAAAAGATGTAGCTGCAGGTAGGGTCATGATCGTAGCAAAGCCAAAAAGTAACCCTACACCAAGTGTTATGTACTTTATGCGTGCCTTTAGCTTGTGCAACATTTTGTTTCCTCAACCATTTCTATTGGTTATATTAATCGGTAACCGTTCGTTGAAGCACGAATTGAACGATAATCTGAGCAAAGGCAACGATTACCAAACCTACAATAGCATAGAGAATGGTGTTTTTGGCACCTGATACACTGTTTGAATCACCGCCAGAGGTAATATAGCGAAAACCACCAATGATAATCATGATAACCGAAATAGAACCGACAATAACCGAGAAGACGTCGATGATGGTGCGGATGAGGTTTTCTATATCAGTTCCACTACCTGATACATCGGTACAGCCACTGTTTTGTCCGGCACCGCTTTCAAGACCCTGAATATTGGAACCGCATTTTATATTATTGTCTATATCTTTCGACACCCCATCTCTCGATGCACCTGATGATGGAGACGACTGTGCGTTTACTGCTGCTGGCACAGCGAAAACAAGAAGCAGCGCAGTTAATACTACAGCAATTTTTGCCGCGATATGAGTTTTTACAAGCTCTAACATTGTTTATGTTCCTTTTATTTTTACCTTATGTAGATACTTATATCACATGAAATCAAGTATTACCAGATGTTTTCTTTAACTTTAAATCGTACGCTGAAGCACAAACTGTACAATGACTTGCGCAAACGCTACCAGGACCAAACCTACAATAGCATAAAGAATGGTGTTTTTAGCGCCACTAACATTACCTGAATCACCACCAGAAATAATATACCTAAAGCCACCAATAATAATCATAATCACCGACACAAAACCAACAATAACCGAGAAAACGTTGATGATAGTACGAATAAGACTCTCCAGCCTATTTCCACTGCCAGACACGCTTGCATTACAGCCACCACCTTCAAGCCCATTAATATTTGAACCGCACTTTATGCTGTTATCGATATTAACTTGGGTATCAGCACTAGCGCTCGGAGCAAGTGCAATAAGCGCTGCGAACACACAAGCCGCTGTCAATAAGATTACAAAAATATTGTGCTTTACTACTCGTATCATTCTCTAGAACTCCGACACTACTCTATATTTATTTTACTACTTTTTTAAGTCCACGGCCATTTACACTATCTGCAGTATAAACCGTACAATAACTTGTGCAAATACCACGACCACTAGTCCAACCAGGGCATAAATGATAGTGTTTCTCGCACTTGCAGCTGCAGCCGCATCACCTCCAGAAGTCACAAACTTTATGCCGCCTATTATAATCAAGATTATCGCTATAATACCGGCTATAGCAGATAGTAAATTAATAACGTTCTTTATAGTATTACTTATTTTGTTTGCACCTCCACTACACCCACCTATAGAGTCGCACACCTGACTTTTTGCATCTGCAGAAACTAATGGCGTTGAAACAGGAACTATAGTGGTTACCGCTAGCATGCTTACTGTAGCCAACCCTGCTATAAGATATTTTTTGATTTTATTCATAACTGCCTATATTCTTCCACTTTTAATTCATTATCTCATTTTAAAATACCTTATTAACAACAAATGTAATAATAGCTTGAGCCATAGCTATTATAACAAGTCCGACTGCCGCAAAGATTAAAGTATTCCGTCCTCTAGAAAACTTTTGAGTATCTCCACCAGATGTCATCATACTAATACCTCCAATGATGATAAAAATCACCGCAATGGCACCTGCTACGATAGAAATCATCCTCGCAATCCTAAAAAGAAGGCCATTTTCACCGCCAGAAATAGGATTACCAGTGCCTACATTACATGCCGCAGACTCTCTATTAATCTGCCCCCGTTGCACGTCAGTATAATTCCTGTTATCACAAGCTTTTTGTAATGGATTAGCAGCATGCACAGCAACAGCCGGTACTATAACAAGGCTTAAGCTAGCGATTATACTGAGGAGAATCTTTTTTACACTCATCGATTACTTACCCCTAAAATAAACTATTCACCACAAATCCTACAATTGCATAAGCCAGTACAGTTACTACTAGACCCACTAGCGCATATATAATTGTACTCTGTGCCTGTGCAGTAGCGCCAGGATCACCACGAGAAATAACATACCGAACACCACCTATAACCACAAACAAAAGAGCCAGTCCACCTGCTAGGCTGAATATAATATTCTTGATTGAATTTATTGTTGTACCATCTTGGGTATTATCCTCATTAACACCAATATTCTGTATAGGTTTAAGATCTATTTCATCTTGTGTTGATTGTCCAGCTGATTGTCTTGTCGCTGCTGAAGCGCCAAATTTGCTTTCTATCTTTTGGGCACAAGCTGTTAATGCACGATTTGTAGCTCTTTTACCGAAATCACAGTTGGCATGCTGTACAAGAGCAGTTCTAACTTTTTTACATCTTTCCCACTTGCTTTTCTGATACTCTTTCTTAGATGGATCGTAGCTCCTGCATTTTTGTTTGTATTCGTTGAGTAATCTATCACCAGTCGCCTTGTCATTAAACGCACTAACCATTTGAGACGATAATAAACCAACCACTAGGAGCACACTCATTACCACTCCTGCTGCAAAGATTGCCATACTTACTGGTGATTTTTTAAACACAATCGCACTCACTGTATAGTCCTTCCAAGAAATGCCACAACAGCAGCCGCTACGATAGAAATAGCCAGGCCTATCAAAGCATTCATTATTGTATTTTGTGCCGCTTTGGTAGCATCAGGCGAACCTTGACTAGTGATATACCGTATGCCTCCATAAAACACAAACGCCACAGAAACCAGAGCAGCAATATGAATAAGAATATCTATAACACCAAGCCCTACAAGCAATATGTCACTTCCTCTAAACTTATCCCCGCTCATAAGTGTAAATTTCACTTCACACTTTCCAGTGACACTGTCAACTTCTTTTTCAAGATACTTATACCAAGTGGGGATACCAAAAAAACTAGGTGGATCACATGTTGCTGCTAGTTGTTGAAAGATGCGTAACATTTTTATGTTCCTTGTTTTATAACAATGAAGGCATTAACCACCTAAGTGCTACATATAGCACCATGAGTGCCAATAATGCCAGTATAGCATTAGAGATTTGTCTTTTTGCTGCGCCGATTTTTTGCGGATCATCACCTGCAGAAGCATAGCGAATACCGCCGGAAATAATTCCAATAGTCACTGCTATTCCTACAAACGCAGTTAGAAAGTTAATAATGGGATTTACATATTTTTTCATTAGGTTACACTTGTTATTTACGCAGTCCAGTGCAGGATCACTTGCAGCAAAATACATTTGTTTTGGTGATGTCACTTGTGTATCTGAAATATCTACCAAGTAAGCGGCAGTAATATTAGGTACAGCAGCTGCTCCTATTGTAACCAGTAGACTTAACGCGATAAGCTTTTTGTACATTGTTCGCAATATATTTGTTGTTTGAGTTTCATTATGACTAAATTTCTATTTAACCGCAAGCAATACTACACCTGTTGGTTTTTTTCTGTTAAGTAAAAGCGTTTTACCAACGTTTTGATTATACTACTATGTAACTAGAAAAACGTATCATGCTGACATCTAATCATAGATGCTTATAAGCATAACTGTGTTACAATATCAACAGAGAATATAAAAGCATGAAAAACACTAATATTGTATTTGTTGCAGGGCGACGTTTTTTTTCACTATCAGTTGCCGTTGTGCTTATTTTGTCTTTCTTAGCAATCTTACCAGGAAACACCTATCTAACCCCCGTAGTATCTGCAGCGAAACTTACGGGTAATACACTCAAACAACAGGCAACTAAAGAATGTGAGGCTGAGGCTAAAAAAAGAAACATTGCAAATAACGAGCTTAACTATTGGGTTGAGCGGTGTGTTATTAACTATACTAATGTTTATGAAGGCGCCAATCCTTCATCCCAAAGCTGCCAACAAATCGTAGCCGACCCAAGCGTTATAGGCGGAGTACGATTTAGTGGTACAGACGAAGCTTGTGTAGCCGGTCAAATGCTTGGGGAAAAAGCAGTGTTAAGAGATGGTGGCAACGAAGAAGCAACCGTTCGAAAGGTTTGTAAAACAAAAGACACCAATCAGCGTGCTGCAACCGATGGTGAAATTGCTGCATGTAAGAAGGGTTATCAAGGTGCTAAAAACAAAAAGAGTAGAGAGGAAGCCTGCAAAGATTACAATAATGACAGTGCAAGACATTTAAAACCTGCTTGTATTGCGGGTTACAATGCGCAAAAGAATAATGCCACAACTGCTTCTATAGATACCGCAGCAATTGACCGTCGCGAAGAGGAAAGTCAAGATAGCGAAGCTAATGTTTGCGACGGCATGGGTCCACTTGCATGGATTGTTTGCCCACTTGTTTCAGCAACACTAGAAACAATTAACACGCTTGACAATCTGATCAATGATTTACTCACAGTTAACACCAAAGCAATATTCGACACGCAAGATACTACCAGTAGCGGGGCACGATACAAACAGGCTTGGAGCGATTTTCGATCAATAGCTCTGGGGTTAATTGCTATCGCGGCGCTTGTCACAATCATAGCAACCGCATTTGGGTTTGAAATTTTTGATGCATACACAATTCGTAAGGTACTGCCTCGGTTCTTAGTTGCTATTATCTTTATCACCTTGTCCTGGAATGTTATGAACTTTTTAATCCAGCTATCTAACGATGCAGGTAATGGTATAAGGGCATTGATTTATCTACCATTCAAAGATATGGTGATTAATTTTAACGCTGCTAGCGGTATATTTAGCTGGGGAGTAATTGTAGGCGCCTTTGCAGCGACCGGATTTAGTCTGATTGGCCTTTTGTCTTTTGCGGTTACTGGCCTAATCGCCGTGCTCATTGCATTTTTGGTACTTATTGTACGTGAGTTAATTATTATTTTACTGGTTATTATAGCTCCTATAGGCATTGCCTGTCTTATATTACCCAATACACGTAAAGCTTGGCAGCTTTGGCAAAATACCTTTACTGCTATGCTTGTGGTATTCCCTATAATTTCTGCAATGATAGCAACAGGTCGGGTATTTGCTGCCACAATCACAGCCAATGACAGTGCAGGTGCAGCAGGGGATATAGTAAATAATATTATTGCTTTCATCGCCTATGTCTTACCTTACCTTTTGTTGCCTTTTGCATTTCGTGCAGCAGGTGGCCTAATGGCTACTCTAGCTGGTATTAGTAATGACCGTAGTAAGGGCGTATTCGATCGACTTCGAGGGTTTCGGGAAAACAAGAGGCAAAAGCGATACCAAGATGCTATCCAGAGCAAAAACCGTCTCGGTAGAACACCTATCGGCAGCATAACACGACGAATGCATCTTGCTGATCAGGGCGGACTTAGTTTAGGAAGTAAAGGCCGTGCAAGGTATCGTGCCGCTAGTCAAAGTCTCCTTAATAAAACTACAGCTGAAATGCTTAAAGCTGATGACGGTCGTGCAGCAAATGATGATGATGGTACAGCGCTTGCAATTCAAAAAGGCATGACACGCAGTAGGTACTTAAAGGAGTATGCTGACAAGATGCGACAGGCAGGATTTAGTGATGCTGAAGCCAAAAGGAGAGCACTTGATTCTTTAGGTGCCATGGAAGCAAGCTTTGGAGCTATGATTGGCACACCAGCAAGTCGTGCTGCAGCTTTCCGCGCACGTGCTATGTCTGCTACTGCCTATGGTGTTGATCCTATGAATCCTGACGCAACTTATCAGCAGATGTTTAGAGATGCTGCTGATATGGTAAATTCCGGACTGATGACCGAGGCAGACACTATCGCCGCCTTTAAACAAAATAAATCTAGAGCAGATATTAGTGGCTTCAGTTTTATGGATGGTATACGACAGGTACAAGAAACTAGAAAGTCAGGAACTGTCACAAGTGAACAAGCAAAGAAACTTCGAAAAAGCGCACTTGCTGGATCTAGACCAGGAGAAATTCTTGCTGGACGTCACGAAACTGTTACAGCACTTGCACCTGAAATGACCGCACAACTTAACGCAGCTGTAGAAAGTGGCGACCAAACTGCGGTTATGCAAGAACTTGCTGCACTAGCAGGTAAGTATGACGCAATGGCTTCAATAAGTCCAAAAAATGCTAAGATTATGGCCGATAATGTATTTGGTCAAACCCTTAAAAGTGCTGGAGATAAATTAGAATATCGTATCAAAGACGCAGCCGGAAATCCTACTGATCAAACTATGACAATTAGACAAATGATAGAAGCTTTCCGTAATAACAGCCAGTTTCTTGACTTACGTCGGGAATACGCTGCACGCGAGGAAAGAGCTGCACGCGAAATTACCCAACACATAAATGAACAGATAGACCCAAATCAGACGTAAATTATACGTTATACTTAAAATAAAGTTATGGCTGTATACAAAGTAATCCAAGATATTGAAGCAGAAGATAAATTGTTGGGGCCATTAACGCTCCGTCAGTTTGTATATGCAGGGATTACGGTATTCTTTCTGTATTTATGCTACCTTGCAATCTCCAAAAGCGCCGCATTTATGTTGGTAGTTTTTTTGCCGCCTGCTCTACTAACTGGTTTCTTTGCATTTCCGTGGGGACGAGAACAGCCAACCGAAGTATGGGCGCTGGCACGAGTTAGATTTTTATTTAAACCACGTAAGCGGATATGGAATCAAAGTGGTATAAAAGAACTTGTAACAATAACCGCACCAAAGAAAGTTGAGCAAGTATACACCGATGGGTTATCGCAAACAGAGGTGAAAAGTCGCCTCAAAGCACTTGCTGCAACGATTGACAGTCGAGGGTGGGCCATTAAAAGTGCAGCCATGAGCCCATACGTTACACCGGTTGTTGCAAATGTAAGTAGTAGTGAACGTTTAATTGATCCAAACATTTTGCCACGAGATGTGTCGGTAGACGACACCACCACGTACGACGACATGCTTGATACCGAAAACAACCCGAAAGCACAAGAATTCGATGCCATGCTTCAGCAAAACGCCCAGGCACAAAGAGCACGTCTTATAGAAAGCATGCAGCAGCCTTCGGCATCAAATCCTCAGACTCAGCCTACTGCACAAACTGCACCAACAGGAGATTACTGGTTTTTAAATCAGCCGCAGCAAACTTCTATACCAAGCAGCCAAACAACATTTGGCACCCAAACTATAACAACACAAACCGACCCAGAGTCCTCTACCACTTCAGATCCTATTTCACAAACCGAAGAACAGGCGCTGATAGACCAATTGCGCAGTCGACAAGAAGACCAATCAATACAATATTCACATCTCCCAAAAATTTTGCCGCTTTCCGAACAAGAAAAACTCGCCAAACAAGCTGCACAACAAGCTACTGTTATCAAAAAACCTGAAAAGACTGAATTACCATCTGTCTCTACCACCGATTCTCCGCAAGTGACAGCACAACCAGACACTGCTATACTAGAACTTGCAAAGAATGATGATTTAAATATTGCAACCATTGCTCGCCAAGCGAAGAAAGCGCATGGCGAAGAACCTGATGAAGTTGTTATTTCCTTACATTAGTACTCGAACATACATAAACACAAAGCGAGGGTGGGGCAGTAAAACTACATGAATCCAAACAATCCAAATCAAACACAACAACCACAAGCATCTTCCATGCCACCTTTGCAAACACAGCAAGGGGTGTCTCAGCCGGTGCCGCCAGCAAGCCAGACACCGTCAAATGAAATTATCGATCAGAAAAAAACATCACCAAAATCCAATCCAAACAGCACGCAAAATGCTCTACAAATTGCAGAAATCCGCGACGGAATAGTTATTATGAACGATGGTACATTCCGCTCCGTGCTGATGCTTAAAAGCATTAACTTTGACCTGATGAGCCAGCAAGAACAAGAAGCTGTAGAATTTGCTTATCAAGGCTTTCTAAACTCACTGTACTTCCCGATACAAATATTCGTCCGTTCGCAAAAGGTTGACCTACAACCATACATTGAGAAATTGGATAAAATTCGCACCGAGCATGACAATATGCTGCTTGCTATGCTCATGGAAGACTATTTGGTGTACATCGACCAATTAGCACAACAAACCAACATAATGGATAAAAAGTTTTATTTAGTTATCCCGTATTATCCGCATGCTGAAAATCCTAAAAAAGCTATAGCAGAGGATAGCAAAAACTTTCTAACGGGTCTTATGAACATGTTTAGCAGTTCCGAAACACATGTGGTTGTAAACGAAGAAGACCTAGAGGCCGCCAAAAACGAACTACGCAACCGCGTACATGCAGTACTGAGCGGTCTTAATCAGTGTGGAGTACAAGGCTTACCACTAGACACCCAGGAACTTATTGAGCTCTATTACGATACCTATAATCCTGACACTGCTACCCGGCAACAGCTTAAGGATTTTGATGATCTAACTGCAGATATAGTACAAAAAGGCCAGGGTACCGCACCGCAAGCTCACTTACAAAGGGAGTTGCAATAATGTTTAGAAGAAAGAAGAAGTTAGACCCTATAGCAATCGCTCAAGCGCAACAGCTGCAGGAGCAACGAGAGGTTGCTGAAGCGTTTCGTAAGGGCATTACAGCACTTCGTGATTTTATTGCTCCTAGCTCGCTGGAGTTTCATTCTTCGTTCTTCCAAATCGGCACCCGCTACGCGCGCACCTATTATGTATATGGTTATCCGCGTCAGGTTTATACTGGCTGGCTCAGCGGCATGGTAAACCTGGACGAGATTATGGATATGTCTATATTTATCTATCCAGTAGAAAGTCAGGTGGTGCTTGAAAATTTACGCAAGAAAGTTACGCAACTCGAGGCTGGTTTGCAGCTTGATGCAGAAAAGGGCCGTATTCGTGACCCAGCAAAACAAGCAGCAATTCTTGATGCCGAGGAAATGCGTGATAAGCTTCAGGTGGGTGAAGAGCGCTTCTTCCGGTTTGGCCTGTATTTTACGATCTATGGTTCATCTTTAGATGAATTAGAATTTATCTCTCATAAGGTTGAATCCCTGCTTGGCCAACAACTTGTATACAGCAAACCCGCTACCGCCCAGCAGGAGCAGGGGCTGAATAGTACCGTGCCGCAATTTGTCGACCAGCTGCAAATACGCCGCAATATGAGTACTGGTGCTATTAGTACAAGTTTTCCATTTACTTCAGCAGACCTAAGTCAAGAAAACGGTATTTTGTATGGCATTAATATGCACAACTCCGGACTTGTGATATTTGATCGGTTTACGCTTGAAAACAGCAACTCGGTGGTGTTTGCAAAATCTGGTGCCGGTAAAAGTTTTGCCGTAAAACTCGAGGCACTCCGCAGCCTGATGATGGGCACCGAAATCTTTATTATCGATCCAGAAAATGAGTACGAGCGCATGTGTGATGCAGTAGGCGGTGCATATTTGCGCCTAAGTCTTAATTCCGCAACACGTATCAATCCTTTTGACTTACCTAAAGTCATAGACACCGAAGAGGCCGACAATGCACTACGAAGCAATTTAATTACGCTTCATGGGTTACTGCGTCTCATGATGGGCGGTGCCCAAGCACAACTTGTTGGCGGTAACACCACGCTCACTCCAGCACTTACGCCAAGTGAAGAAGCAGATCTAGACGCCGCCCTTATAGAAACATACGCGAAAGCCGGCATTACTCATGATCCACTCACACACACTGCCACACCGCCAACTATTACTGACCTGTATGACACATTACTCCATATGGGTGGCTTAGGTCCGCAGCTTGCCCAACGTCTACGTAAATATACAACTGGTACGTTTGCCGGTATATTTAGCCAGCAATCAAACATTAATATTGACAACCCTATGGTAGTGTTTAATGTCCGTGACCTTGAAGATGAACTGCGTCCGGTAGCAATGTATATTGTTCTAAATTACATATGGAACAAGACTAAAACCGATCAAAAACGCCGCATTCTTGTAGTAGACGAAGCATGGCAGCTTATGAAGTATGAAGATTCGGCATCATTCTTGTTTTCACTTGCAAAGCGCGCTCGCAAATACAATCTCGGCATTACCACGATCACTCAAGATGTCGAAGACTTTATGGGCAGCCGTATGGGGCGTGCAATTGTTGCTAATGCCAGTATGCAACTGCTTTTGAAGCAATCACCAAGTGCAGTTGATGTACTGACAGAGGTATTCAAACTTACCAACGAAGAACGAAAGCGTTTAAGTCAGTTCCCTGTAGGACAAGGACTATTCTTTGCTGGCCAAAGCCATGTACACATACAAATTATTGCAAGTCCTACCGAACATAGTCTCATCACCACCAATCCTGATGAGATCAACCAGCTACAAATGGGAGAGATGGACCAGCTACAAGGCACTATCGATTTGAGCAACAAGCTGCATCCAGGCATGTAATTCGTTATACTTATGGTAATGCAGAGGGGTAAAGGTATTTAAAAGTATGGCATTAAAGCTCGACGACAAGCCTGGCCATCAATACGATGATGATTTTGGAACATACGACCCACAGAAGACACCTGCGGGTGATCCTTCTGATCCTCGAGCTTCAGCTAGCACACTTTACGACCAAGAATCTGCTGGCGCCACCACAAAAGACGACTATGCAAACAATGAATCTGCAATGTTGTCTGACAGAATAGGAAGTGGTTACAGCGCTAACACTAAAGATACGTTTAGAAACCTAAAAGGCAAAATTACAAAAAAACGTGGTATTGCCGGTATTATTATAGGCGGCTTAGTGGGTGGAGGCATTTTTGGATTCAGTATAATTCAAGGCCCTATGCAATTTATTCATTTTTCGCAACTGCTTCAGCGTTTTCATTTTTCAAGAACTGAAATTTTTGGAAATGATCGGACAACAAAAGTCATGCTTTATGCACTTCTTGGCAAAGGTGCAGAACGTGGGCGGTTAGGAGTACTTGCCAATAAGGCTGCAGATAAGTGGGAGCAACGATTATTAAATGAATCAGGTCTTCGTCCAGTATACGATAAGACAACCAGACGTTTTGTTGGTTTTGAAATCGTAAACCAAGATAAGTTTCGTGAATTCTTAGGAGATATAAATGAAAGAAATAACGCACGATTAGAACGTGTTATGGGTAGAGGAGCAGAAATTACTCAGGCAGGTAATAGAGTAACCCGAGGCGGTAATGCTAGTGGCAGTGATGATATACCTGCTAATGCCAGAATTGTTAATCTAAGGAATGTAAGTTCCAGAGATCGTCGGATTGCAATAAGAGCTATCGGACAAACAACACACACAAATAAAGTTGTAAGCGGTATTGGATCTAGATTACTAAAAAAGCGAGGAGGTGTTAGTTTTAGTTGGCTTAATCCTGTGCGAGATGTCACAGATAGAGCCGAGTTACGAAGAGGCATACTAAAGGAGTGGGCAAAAAAAACAAAAAATGGCGTTAATTCAAAAATATCAAATGTTGGTAAATTGGCTGATGAAAATACCAAACAACAATTAGATAGACTTAACGAGGCAGGTACAGACCCCCCTGAACCAGGAGGTGGTGAAACCGTAAAAAATTTACGTACCATACTAGCAAGAAGCGCAGGACCAGCACTTGCAGCAGGAGCAATTTGTACTGCAAAATCATTTGGAGACGACATTCCTGAGTATAAATACACAAACAATGTACTGCCCATGATGCGTATGGGTACAGCTATACTGAGCATGGGGGATCAGGTCAGAAGCAACAAAAACCTGAGTTTGGAAGAATTAAGTGTGTATTCAGAATTACTTTATGATAATGAGACTAGAACATCTTGGGCAAGTGCAAGAAGTATACAAGGCGAATTAGGTGAAGAAATGACTGGTCCGGATCTCCCCACCGAAGCACAGTTAAAAAACATAAACAACGATAAACCAAAATTATTTGATATCATTGACTCTATCCCGGGTATAGGGCCTGTGTGTGGCGCGTATAATGCCATAGGAAGTATTGTGCCTGGTTTTGTAAGTGATATCACAGGATTTTTTGTTAATTTACCCCTCGGAGTGTTTGGCACAAGTACCGAAGAGTTAACAGAACAAGCACTAGCAGCTGTAGCAGGTCAGAGTGTAGATCCATTTGCAAAAGGCGCAGAGTTTGGCAATCTAGTAAACGTAGGTGCTTTCATGGCTGGCAACGACCATGCCATCTCTATGGGCGGCGCACCATTAACCACTCAACAAGTAGCCACATTAAAAACAGAACAACAAGAAATTGAAAAACACACCAAAACCATAGCTCAACGTTATTTTGATCCATATGAAGCAAATTCGTTGTTTGGAAAAATTATATGGAGTATACCTACAAACTTTTCTCAACTAACTTCCTCTTTCTCTAATCCATTCAAAAATTTAGGTAACATATTTTCCAGCACCTCTAATACTGTAACTGCACAAACTGTTGGTGGGTATGATTATGGTGTCCCACGATACGGATTCTCATTAGAGGAACAATTAGACCCTCGATTCGAAGATCCTTATGAAAATGCTGCTTGGGTTGAGCCACGACTTGAAGAACTAAATAATGAGTATGGAGAGTGTTTCGGAATAAAAATAATTATAAGTGATGCAGGTATTAGTTTAGAAAACGGAGCAACTGTAAATGTTTTTAAAACCCCTGATAAATGTAAACAAAATGGCGATGAAACTTTTTTACGATATAGATTCTATATAGCGGACACTATAGCTGCACTAAGTATGGCATGTTTTGAGGGAGATGATGAGGCATGCTCTCAACTTGATGCCAATACCAGCACCGCTACTGGCAATGGCGCTTCAGAAGGAGCATCTGGTAGCGCAAACCTACGTGAAACAATAGTTGTCGATAAACCTGGAAAATTTATCACAATGCCCGCACGTTACTCATGCTCGGGTCGTACCACCCAAATTGACTCACGTATCGCACCAGCCTTGGCTTACCTAATTAACACATATAATCTCTGCGCTGATGATGGTCTTGCTAATGGGCATAAAAGTCATGGTGCAGGTCTAGGTGTTGATCTTCGACCACGTGGTGACAACAACTCAAAAGAGGTATGGAAAAACACTATAGAACGCGCAGCAAGAGATATGGGATGGTGGGGTGATGCCGCTGACGAAGGTAAAAGTAGTAAGGGATGTGCTTACTACTCAGGTTATGGTCAATGTATGCATGTAGTATATCCTGATAAAATTCCAAAATGGGTTCGCTGGATTGGATATAACGGTGACGTAGATCATGGAGATCCTTGGCATGTATTTGGAAGTTCTTATGCCCATATACATATCGGGTGGGATACCCCTAATGGCGACGGTTTAGCTGGAAGTATAATTCCTACGCCACGTGCATCTGTTTATACGTTTCCTGCCCCTATACCTGATGACTTAAAGGAGCTCTTATAATGCTTTTTCGAAATCACCCCATTCTATACATGTTGCTAAATAGGACACTATTTTTTCGTATAGCATGTCTTGTGCTAAGTAGTATATTTTTGGTTTTGTCACAGAGCACGCTTATTTATGCGCTTCCGGAAGAGCAACGTAAGTTATATATAAGCGGAATATTATATTACGATTTAGACGCCTGTGCCTCTCAGAGTAGCAGTAATCCTGCGCTTGCTCCAGGTCAAGGTGCTCCTGACGGGCTGTTATTCCCAAATCTCGACCCCAACGCTATGGCTGAAGCCATAAATAGATATATAGAAAGTGTAAATCCTAATAGCAAGATGAAGGGATTGGGCAGCACAATTGTCGCTAGTGCAAAAAACGCTAACCTTAACCCTTTTTTAATTGTTGCAATTGCACAAAAAAAATCAAGCCTATCAGATCCTTCTGATTACAACGTACGACATGGCAACAATTCATTCGGCCGAACAGCAACTGCTAGCCAGCCGCATTTTGTTGGTGCTCGTATGTGGTATAAATGGTCTTCTGTAAAAGCAAGTGTAGACCATACAGCTCCAGAAAACATTAATGCAGCTGGCGGAGGTGATATAGCTTCGTATATAAAAATTCAATATAAAGAACAAATAAAAAATAGTAATTTGATTGAGCTCATGATGGCATACGCTCCTCCAAGCGAAAATAATACAGAAGAGTATATTCGGAACGTACGTAGTTGGGTGGATAAAATGATCGAGTTAACAAAACAGCCTAGATCATCTAAGTCTAGCACTACAAGCTCTTCGAATATACAGTATGTTGCTAAGGGTAATATACCACTAGAAGGTAAAACGGTTATTGCGTCAGTATATGGAACAAAAGGGGAAAAGGATAGAAACGGGAAATATATTGAAGATTTAAGCGGTATGGAAGGTGGCCCGCTTGATGAGCAAGGTAAACCTTTGCAAGGACGTCCGGTTGTAGCAGAAATGATGAGCAATACTGCACTAGGTGGCTTACCTTATGGATCAAAAATAGAAATTACCTACAAAGGAAGATCAATTATTGCTGAAGTGAGCGATAACGGTCCAGGCGCTGGAGAACATTCTGATATCGATCTCTGGAGAGAAACGGCTGACTTATTAGGATTCCCATACACTAAAGAACCTGTACGAATCCGGGGAGTATCAGATGACACACCGTTAACCCCGGTTAATAGTCAAGCTAGTATAACCGGACAAGGAGCTGATCAAAATTGCGTATGTACAACTGAAACCACTCAGTTAACAGGGGCAAATGCAGAAGAAAAAATTTTTAATTTTTATGTGAATAATAATTATACACCAGAGCAAGCCGCAGGATTTGTTGGAAACTATTATCAAGAATCAGGGTACGATCCGACCCGCATAAACGGTAGTAGTGGAGCTACCGGCATAGCTCAATGGTTAGGAGGCAGGTTAATTGCACTGCAAAATTTTGCAAGAGAAAAAGGCAAACCATACACAGACTTTCAAACTCAATTAGAATTTTCTATACACGAACTAAACAATGATGAAAAAGGAGCAAATGAAGCTATAAAAGCAGTAACCGAATCTGGGCGTGAAGCCGTAGAACAAGTAACAGTAGTTATTCGTAAAAGATACGAAAGACCCCGCGAGGCTGAAGCTAATGACGCAAGAAGAATAAAAAAAGCATTAGAAGTATATGAAAAACTTGGGGACGGTTCTGGTGGAACAGTCAGTGGAACCCCTGATTCAATCGGAGGTTGTGCCGGCAGCCAAGGAACTGGCGTAAGTAGCGGTAGTTTCATATGGCCTCTTGAAACAAAATATCCAGTCACAAGCTGCTATGGTTATGCACGAAAACGCCTCCATACAGGTATTGATATAGCTGCACCAAGAGGTACACCTATTAAGGCAGCTGATGGTGGAACAGTTGAATTAGCGCGTGATTATGACCCAGGCGGTTTCGGTAAAGCAGTGGTTATAAATCACGGAAATGGATTTTGGACTCTATATGCTCACTTACACACCGTATCTGTAAGACAAGGTCAAAAAGTTGATCAGGGACAAGTGATTGGAACGGTCAACAACACTGGTAGTTCATTCGGTGATCATTTACACTTTAATATCCAAAAAGCAAGTGGAGAGGGGCAAGCAACAGTAAATCCTCTTGAATACCTACCAAAAGATCCGAGTAGAGGCGTAAGCGGAGGTGACTGTCCAAGTTCGTTAGGATAATATGTATAGAGGCACATTATGGATACCTACATAAGCTTAAACAAAAAATTAGTTATAACTATTCTTTTATTGCTTTGTTTTTTAATGGTATTAGGCTTACTATCCATGTATAGCATCGTAACTATCAAAGGTATAGGAAATGATAATAAATCTGTTTATATACACTGGGGAGATGCAGATAATCAGAGAAAAATCTTCAACTTAACCAATGGTAGTAAAACGTTTATCTTTAGAAAGCAGCCTGTCACTATTGAGGTAACATCAGCTGACAAAAAGAGTATTTACAAAAAAAATATTGGAGGGTTTTTAAAGCAAGAAATTAGCATTGAGACAAAACCAAAAAAGAAATCATTGGCTTTAGGTGTTAATGCTTTAAAGTGTGCAACTTTAAATGACAGTGAACAGACTATATATTACCCGTGTTCGCCAGCTTTAGGAAGTTCTATTAATGTAAACACGCAAGGTACAAGCGCAAATATTGTCCTTAATGATTTAGTCCCTTCAGAAGAATATAGAGGCCTAGATACAAGCGATATTACCTCTTTGATTTTACCGTATAAAAACGGGTTCATTAGTGTAGTTTCTGTAGCTGAAAATCTGTATATCGGGGAATATACTTTAACAGGTAATCGAATAGGAGAACCAATAAAGATACGTGATTTTGCTTCTACTGTTAACGAAAATTTGGTATCAATAATCAACAATGGAGAAAAACCAACCTTAGCCATACTCAACACTGTCTTTAATTCATTATATTTGTTTGACGATCCCCAGGACTCCAACCCTGATATTGTAAAACTACCAGATGATCTAAGTGAACATACAGACACAATGGTCAAAACCATACTTTCTTCACCTAGTTCTATTTATGTAGTAGCCTATCGTGATCCGTCTATTCTTGAAACTCATGACCATGAAGGTAATGAAGATAGAGAGTTTAATAAAGAAGTCTCAAACACAAGTAAGGGACAGTTTGTTACTGAAATAAAAATTTCAGATAAATCTATAAAAACATATGAGCTTCCAAAGGAGCTATTGATCCGTAAAATAACTGCAAGTCATTCGGGAGAAATAGCATTTTTACCACATTACTCTGACACTAAACAGTATATTTACTTATGGCGTAATGGAAAATTATCAAATCTGCCGTTTGCCATTAATGATGTCGACAAGATTTGTTGGACAAAATCCAATGAACTTTTCTTTAGTGTTAGTGGTTCTTCTGATATATATAAGTATTCGTTTGACACCCACGGATCGTTTCTTATGTATAGCAATTCAAATGCTTCACTGAAAACAATAAGTTGTGACTTTGATAAATTAACCTTTAGTCTTGATGTCGAAGGTGATGGTTTAATAAGTGAGGTTAGTCATTTTCTGCTTACCGACAATGATAGCGAAGGTAAGCCGCTAGAAGAAGTATTACCTATATATATAGATTTACCAAGCAATACAGGAGTAATAAAAGTAACACAAGACAGTAACTCGGTATTTATAGGATTAGTATATAGCGATGGCGTTCTTCTAAGTAAAGATGAAATTCTTCAGCTAGTTAAAGACCGCCTTGAAGCCCTCCAGATTAAAACTAAAGATCTACAGATTATTTTCAATTTTTAGAATCCAAAGCGAGGACTTTTGCTTTGGTAGTGAAGTGATCTATAACTACATCGGCGTCGGTGGTAGTTATAAGGCTTTGATATGGCTTTAAAAAAGACACGAGAGCCTGACGACGTCTGCCATCAAGCTCACTAAACACATCGTCTAAAAGTAGCAGCGGCCGCTTATGACGAGCGGATTCAACAAACTGTGCTTCAAGCATTTTAAGCACCAACACCATTGTCCGCACTTCACCACGCGACGCTACCTCGCTTGCATCTTTACCTCCAATAATCGCTTTAAAATCTTCTCGGTGCGGACCATAACTAGTAAAACCCAGTGTGCTATCACGATTAAAATGACGCTCGAGCGCTTCCAGTAGACCCGTTTCATAGTTTTGATGACTAATCGGTGTCTGATACAAAAATTCAATAGATGTTTTAACTCCCGCAATTTCACTATAAAGATTACTTATATGTTCATTTAATTTTTCTAATAGTTTACGGCGTTGAACTACGATTTTACCGCCAAGTTCACTTAGACGTAAATTCCACACAAACAACTGATCATTATTTGACTGCGTGGCTTGCTTTAGTAGTGCATTACGCTGTGCTAGTACTCGCTTATAGTGATGTAGGGTAGTGGTGTAGCCAGGAGTAATTTGCTCAATTAAATCATCAAGAAATGTTCTTCTACGCTCAGGACTTCCGTGAAAAAGTAGTAAATTATTCGGTTCAAACAAAACGGTTGGCAGTGTGCGTTCTTGAGGAAGTCGCTTATATACTTTTCCATCGATTTCAAAAGTTTTGGTCGTTTTTTGATTTTCGGTTTTTATTTTTACTACCCGTGTTTCTTCCGTAGTGCCAATGTCTACTCGCGCCCAAGAATTTTCAGTATGAATAACTTCTTTATCTGAAGCTTTAAATGATTTACCTCCCAAACCAACAAGAATTGCCTCTAAAATAGTTGTTTTGCCGCTTGCATTAGGGCCAACAATAATATTAACTGTTGGATCAAATTCAAAAGACCCGTCCGTGTATAAACGGAAGTATTGCAAACGAGCATATGTAAGTGTCATTAATATATATTCTAACTCTTAAGCGGCATAATTAGATGCACATAGTCACTTTCGTTTGGGTCAGACAAGACTACTGGATCTAACTTACCATTAAAATTAAAGTTTATTTCTTCACCATGAAATGCATTAAGTGCGTCTAAGAGATATCGAGAGTTTATGGTGATATCGCTTGATCCAGAAATTTCACCTTCAGCACTTGCGGTATTTTCACCTACTTGTGAGGCAATAGAACGAATACTGAGCGTACCTTTTACTTCTTCGGTGGTAATTTTAATACTTCCTGCACTTTCTCGAGCAAAGAGGCTTGATACTTTAGTAATATTTAGCAAATCAGCACGTTTTACTCGAGCAGTGTTTGCAAATTCTTTTGGAATCAGTTTCTGATAATCTGGATATTTACCCTCAATTAGTCGTGCTACCAATTCTACGTCACCAGCTTTAAATAGTACTTGCTGATCGTTATAGGTAATACTCACATCGTCAGTAAAATCATTCACTATACGAAGCACATCTTGCATCGCAGATACTGGAATAAGAATACTTATTTCTTCTTTAATATTGGTGAGTGTTTTTGCTGCCAAACGATAACTATCTGTAGCAGCTATATGTAATTTGCCGCCACTACTATGCACATACACACCAGTAAGTACTGGGCGTGTTTCATCACCAGACGCAGCAAAGACCACTTGCTGTAATGCACGTTTTAAATCAGCACCAGGTAGAGTTAGTTCCTTACCATTTTCAATCGCAGGCATAACAGGAAAATCTTCACTCGGCACACCATTAATAACAGACTGGTATTGGTTGGTTGTTATATGAAGTTTATTATCATCAAGATCAAGATCGATTACGCTTAGTGGAAGACTATTTATAAAATCCTGCATGAGACGAGCAGGGACTGTTATAGAACCTTCTTCACTGACTTTTGCGCCACAATATTGTGTAATCGCGATATCTAAATTCGTAGCTGCAATACTTAATCTATTGTTGGCTGTTTTTAGCAATACATTTGCAAGAATAGGGAGTGTGCCACGAGTACTAGCTACACGCGCAACTGTATTGAGTGCTTTACTGAGATTTTCCTGTGTGACTTGTAGCTTCATAACTATATACTCCTTAATTTTTATAAATAGTCTTCGTTATTATTAGGCTTGTGAAAACTGTGTACAAACTCAATTTAACAGAGATGAAAATTCGATTTTGCAGGGTAAAAACCTGGGTATAAAAATTGTGCAAACGTGGGAAAATAATAGGGTTTTCCATAAAGCTTGTAAATCGTGTGAGTGATGCTTGCGGAAAATACTGCTGTATTCCACGGAGCTTCCATACGCTAATCACAGCTAATCCACAGGTATTACACATGAAGATGCTCCTTAATCTCATTTACGGCAATACGTAAAGTTTCGTCTGTGCGTAATTCTTTTTCAATTTTCTCAACAGAGTGAATAGCAGTAGTGTGATCCTTACGTCCAAGCTCACGTGCAATCTTTGGAAAACTTAAATGCAATTCGCTGCGTAATATATACATAGCAACCTGACGCGGTACCACAATATCCTTATCACGCTTTGGGCTGAGAATATCTGCTACATCAACTTGGAAATAACTAGCAGTCTTTTCAATAATTTGTTTCGCGCTTATATGTTTTGGTCGAGTAGTGGCGGCTCCGAGAATACTTTGTGCGGTGGCAAGCGTAGGTGTGAGGCCACGCATATCACAGAAAGCAAGTAATTGATTAAGTGCACCTTCAAGTTCTCGAATATTTGTCTGGATGTTTGATGCAAGGTATTCTGCAACATCATGCGGCAACTCCACGCCGTGATTGTGAGCTTTTGCTTGTACGATTGCACAGCGTGTTTCAAAGTCAGGGTTTTGCATATCGATGCTCATACCCCATACAAAGCGTGAACGTAGACGTTCTTCAAGTGTTGGAATTTCTTTCGGCGGCTTGTCACTACTAATAATAATTTGCTTATTAGCCTGATGAAGGGCGTTAAAGGTATGGAAAAATTCTTCCTGAATTTTTTCCTTCCCTGCTAAAAACTGAACATCATCAACAATTAATACATCTGCACCACGGTAGTAATCTGCAAAGTCGGTGTTTTTCTTAAATCTAAGCGCATCAACAAATTCTTGTACGAACTGTTCGGTTGATACATACACAACCCGTGCATTAGGTCGATCAGCGAGTACCTTGTTTCCAACAGCTTGAATTAGATGTGTTTTACCAATTCCAACACCGCCATACAGAAAGAGAGGGTTATAGCGGCTTCCTGGGTTTTGAGCAACTGCGAGGCAGGCTGCATGCGCTAACTCATTTCCAGAACCTACAATAAAATTTTCAAACGTATACCGTTCATTGAGACCTTGTCGGTAAGAGTGTGCGAATTTATTACTACCAGTTCTTGCTTCAGTAGACCGAACAGAAGCTGGTATTGTTTGTGTTTTAAGAAGTGGTTGGTTGTCCTCAGAAAGAGCGTTTTTTTGCTTACCAGCGAGCGCATGAATTTTATACTCAACAACAGGATTTTCTATACCATTCTTTTGTAGTGTTTCACAGATCAATTGATTATATTTACGTTCCAATTGTTGCTTTATGAAAACATTTGGCACACCAACAACTAAAGAATTACCATCATGTTTTAGAAGAGTAGTGTTTTTAAACCATGTAATGAAGTTTCCTCGAGAAACCGAGAGTTCTATTTCTCCTAAAACTGCCTGCCATAAGCCGCTTTGCATAAAACCCCTTATACCTTAGTTATCACCAATATACCTTAAAATATGGTTAGTTTTCCACAAGTAAGGCATAAAACACAACAAAATAATAAGAAAACCACAATTAAGGTGTTGATTTATACACAGGCAAAAATCTTATCTGTTAATCTGTGGAAAATGTTTGGTAAATAGTGGAAAACTTGCTAAAATTAGTGGGCAAACATTGTCGATTTTACGCTGACAATAGCAACATAAACGTAAATAGCGAGGGCACATGGTTACAAACATGTGAGGTGGGCTTGTGTCTAAGAAGTAAAAATAAGGTACAATAAAAGTTATGCCAAAACGCACATATCAACCAAAAAAACGTAGGCGTGCTCGTGTGCATGGATTTTTTGCACGCATGAAAACTCGTGCAGGACGCGCGGTATTAGCACGTCGACGTCAAAAAGGTCGCAAACAATTATCACGCTAATATATTAAATAGGGAGCGCTCTTAGGATCATGCTTTCCCGGGCATACCGCTTTCACGGACACGGTAGTCTGCGTTATGTATATACGCGCGGGCAAACAGTCCGAGGAAAATGCGGTATGCTTAAGTATGTCCAAAACACAAATCGTCAAAATTGGCGAGCTGCGGTGGTAGTAAGCCGCAAAGTACATAAATCAGCGGTAGTACGCAACCGAATACGTCGCCGAATATACGAAATTTTGCGTACTCAAATTCCTGCTGACGCTCCGGCGGTTGACATGGTGTTTGTGGTACATAGTGCAAAAGTAGCTGATATGCCAGCTGATGAACTGCGGCAGGTTATAAGCTCCGCGCTCCAAAAAGCACAAATTCATCAAGAACCTCGTGATATAGTAGATACAAAGGAGTTATAAATTAATGTTTACCACGCTGATTGTCCAGCCAATCTTCAACCTACTAGTGCTTATTTATGCACTCATACCTGGACATAATTTTGGTTTGGCACTCATACTTTTTACTATTGTTGTGCGTTTATTGATGTGGCCGCTGGTTAAAAAGCAGTTGCATCAAACTAAAGTTATTCGAAAGCTGCAGCCGGAGCTTAAGAAAATTAGAAAAGCGGCTAAAGGTGATCGTCGCAAAGAATCATTGATGCAAATGGAGCTGTATAGGGAACGTGGCATTAATCCGTTTGCTTCGCTTGGGCCACTACTCATACAGCTTCCTATTTTTATTGGTTTGTTCAGTGGTCTGCAGCGTGTAGTACGGGAACCGCAAGAGATAGTTAACTTTTCTTATCCGTTCCTTCAGGATCTCGGCTGGATGCAACAGCTCGCAACAAATATTAATCAATTTGATGAAACACTGTTTGGGGTAGTTGATCTAACGCGGGCAGCACTGGGAAGTGGTGGTGTGTATTGGCCAGCTATGCTTATTGTGATCGCGAGTGTGGTAATGCAGTATTATCAGGCAAGACAGCTCATGCCTCGTGATGACGAAGCACGTAGTCTGCGACAGATTTTGCGGGAAGCTAGTGAAGGTAAGCAAGCAGATCAAGCTGAAGTTAATGCAGCAGTAGGTCGAAGTACGCAATTCCTTCTACCAGCGCTAGTGTTCTTCTTTACAGTAGGAATAGCTTCCGCATTGAGCTTGTACTGGCTGACTGCAGGTATAGTTGCATATATTCAGCAAGCAATCGTCCTAAATCAGGATGATGAAGAAATGGATGAAGTTGCAAGCCAAAGCATAAAAAAAGATATTAAAAACATTCCGGAAGCACAGGTAGTAGACAAACCAAAGAAAAAATCCAAAACCAAAACCGCCAAACGTTCAAACAAACGTAAAAAGAGGAAAAGGTGATGGAAGAATCAATTCAATTTGCCAAAAAGTATCTGGAAGATATTTTATCTTTCTTTGGTCTTAATACAGATGTATATGCTACTACAAGTGACGAGGAAGTTATTGAATTAAACATTCCTTCAACACACTTAAATGGGTTTTTGATTGGTCAACGCGGTGAAACGATGCGCGCACTACAGTTTTTAGTGAGTAACGCATTAAGAAACCAAAACTATCCCGTAACGCGTGTCAGTGTCGATGTGGCAGATTATAAAAAACAGCGTGCTAGTCGTCTTGCGCAGAAAGCAGAAAAGTGGATAAAGACAGTAAAGGAATCTGGCAAGCCGTTTGATCTAAAACCAATGAATGCAGCAGACCGACGAACGGTACACAAACTCGCCGCAGAACACGGTGTTATTAGCGAATCAGTTGGCGAAGGACGCAATCGCCACATTGTCTTAAAGCCTGCCGAACAGTGATGCAGGTAGTATTTACGAGTCTTCGTGTAGTACTTTTTTGTAGATTGCAAGTGTTTGTTCGGCCATACGTTTCCAAGAGTACTTTTTTGCCTGTTTTTTACCGGATTGGATGAGTTCTTTGCGACGTTTTTCGTTGGTGAGCACCTTATTTATCTTTTTTGTCATATCATCAACATCGTATGGATCAAAGTACTCTGCCGCATCGCCATATACTTCGGGCAAGCAAGTGGCGTTACTACTGACAACTGGAGCGCCATGTACCATTGCCTCAAGTCCAGGTAGTCCAAATCCTTCGCTGAGACTTGGGAAAGCATATGCAGCACAGTTCTCATACAGCCAGCGTAGCTCGGCTTCGCTCACAAAGCCGGTAAATACCACCTGTCGAATGCCTTCGCGTTTTACATAGCGTTCGTGACGCTTATAAAGCGTGTCTTTTTTACCTGCTAATACCAAATGAAGATCAGGGTGTTTTGTTTGTAGTTGTGCAAATGCTTGAATGAGTCGTTTTAGGTTTTTATGCGGAGTAGGTCTGCCGATATACATAATGAATTTTTTACCTTCTAGTTCGGCGATAGGTTTCGCTGCAACAGGAATCGGGTCGGCTGCTTCATAAGTTACAGTAATATCTCGGCTGTTTTTATGAGCAAATTTTGCAAGGTCATCTTTTACAAATTCAGTCGGTGTAATGACTGCTCTGGATTTGCGAGCGGCAATTTTAATGACTCCCTTGTATATTTCTTGCTTTATCTTAAATATTAAGCGGTTTTTGCTCGGATTGGTGAAACGGGCTGTAGTGAGATCGTGTATGGTTGTGATGGTTTTGCCTAGGTATAGTACTGGCTGCTGGGTCATGCCAAAATGCACCACGCTTGGGCGTAATCGATAGAGTTGCCATGCAAAACCCAGCTGTTCACCGAACCCAAACTCCTTATACTTACAGGCGACTTTTGTGAATCGTTTACTTCTTGGATTCCAATCATCCATATCGTCTGGCTTTAGGAGTATGATGTAGCGGTGAGACTTGTCTTTATCAACTTCCTGTAGATAATGCAGCAACCGTTCAATATATCGTCCAGTGCTCGTCCGTAGTTCACGGGCATCAATAACTATTCTTTTCATATATTTATCTTCTTATTATTTTATGCCATGTTGATCGCAATTTACGTAAATTTGTCGCATTCGGAGGTAAGTCATGGGTTAGTATAGACCAAATATACTCATCAGGTACAGCTTTAGCGCTTTGAATTTTGCGCCGCTCGCGCAGCATGTGAACAAGGTTTTTTACAAATGCCGCTTGACCCTTTATAGCTGGCCAGCCACGACCAGTTACAATGGCTTTAATAAACATACTCCAATATGCAAGGGATAAGCGCGGAAGCACGTAAGGAATATACCTTGTAGGCACATTCTTCCAAAAAAGCATTGGTAAATTTTTCATAGTTTGGTAGGTTGTAAAGCCTTGTATACGACTACTGGTCGCGCCAATCTGGTGGTAAGCGATTGCTTGAGGCACATACAAAACTTTCCAACCAGCCAGCTGTGCACGGAAACTCAGATCAACATCTTCGTAATACGCAAAAAATGTTTCATCGAATAATCCAATTTCACGAAACAAAGCTGTTCGGTACAAGCTTGCCCCGCCGCTTGCCCCAAAAACATACACGTCTTTGTCGTATCGATTACTCAATGGTTCTTCGCGGCCGCGGGGAAAGGGTAATCCCCAGGTGGTGTATAGATCGCCTGTGCTATCAAGGTGTTTTTTATCAGCGTGTATGAACTTACACGTTGCAATACCTATTTTCGAATCTTTTTCCAAAGCGTTTACAAGCTGTTGCAACCAGTCACGTTCTACTACGGCATCATTATTTAGGAGTGCAATGTATTGAAAACCTTGCCTCATTGCATGCTGAATACCGACATTTACTCCACCAGCAAATCCCAGGTTCTTTTTTTGAGGAAGAGTTGTTATATTCGGGTAATTTTTTGTTAAAAATTCCAAAGACCCATCAGTAGATCCATTTTCTACGACGATAATTGTTGCAGCTATAGATTGTTGTAAAAGTGAGTCTAGACAGGCGGGCAGATCATCTTTACCATTCCAATTCGGTATAATTACAGCGGTACTTGGTGTCGACTCTTTAGTCATATTCCACTATAATAACCCAAGAACTAATGAAACAGTATATCTCTAAACAAAACAAAGCTCTGTTAAGTGAGCTTGTCCGCACAGATTTTAAGCTACGATACCAAGGCTCAGTGCTTGGGTATGCCTGGTCGCTTCTAAGACCACTACTTATATTCCTTATTTTGTATATAGTTTTTGTAAAGTTTTTACGGCTTGGTGCTGATGTGCCTCATTTTCCAATTTACCTACTCCTTGGTATTGTACTTTGGAACTTTTTCAGTGAGATGACCAGTCAAAGTCTGACTTCTATCGTGGGACGTGGTGATCTTATCCGCAAGATTCGTATTCCTCGGTGGATGATTATATTCTCCACAAGTATATCGGC
>Ga0207874_1000658_pt1 | contig 47530 bp, 38 predicted proteins | sample HigsolmetaAR201D_FD_184833 | JGI IMG/M metagenome (GOLD analysis project Ga0207874, IMG submission 184833) | Ionic liquid and high solid enriched microbial communities from the Joint BioEnergy Institute, USA - AR20-1-D (SPAdes) (version 2) ...
GGTTTCTCGATAAACCCCAGTTGATCATAAAAGACCGTGTTTCGATCGGAGACAATCTCGTGGTGTCGGTAAATCAGCAGGTGGTGATCGAAGAGGATGTTTTGATTGCCAGCAACTGCCGCATTTCCGATAACGATGGGCATCCAAAACGCGCGGACCTGAGGGCTCAAAACGCCCCACTCGATCCACGCGACATTCGCCCCGTCCGCATCTGCCGCAATGCATGGATTGGCAACAATGCACACATTCTGAAGGGGGTCACTATTGGCGAAGGCGCGATCATCGGAGCCAACAGCGTTGTGATCTCGGACATTCCGCCGTATTCTCTGGCGTTCGGCAACCCCGCTGAAGTCTATTTCCGTGATGTCGGACGACCGAAAGCGGCAGCGGCTGGCGCAGAAGGTTAGAATTCGGTCCAGCGTAGCAGGGTCGCGCCCCAGGAATAGCCGGCGCCATAGCCGACGAGCATCACGAGGGCGCCGTCTTTCAGTTTCCCTTCCATCGCTGCGTGCTTTAGAGCAATGGGGATGGTCGAGGAGATTGTGTTTCCGCAATGGCTCATCGCTATATAAAATTTTTCGTCGGGAATCCTCATCTTCTTCCGCAGATGCTGCAACATGTAACGGTTAGCCTGATGCAGCACGAACAGATCAATCTCTTCCATCGTCTTCCCGGACCGCCCGAGCAGTTCGCAAACAGTCTCCGGCACAACCGATAAAGCGAGATTGAAAACCTCCGGCCCGTTCATGAACAGGTGGTCCTTCGTGCGTACGTTGCCGCTCTCATCCTGACGATCGACCGCCGATTCTGCTGATCGGGGAACCCTCATCCCCCCGGCCGGGATCATGAGATTCGGCCCGCCGCTTCCGTCGGTTCCATAGACGTAGGGGCCAAGCAACGCGTCCTCCCGATCAGTGGCGGAAACCAGAGTCGCGGCAGCTGCATCGCCGAAGATCGCACGCAGACTCCTGTCCTTGGGGTGCAAGAATTTGCTGTAGGTTTCAGCAGTGACAAGCAGCAGGTTTCGGGCCTGACCGGATTCGATCAGGCCCTGAGCCAATCCCAGCCCGTAAACATACCCGGAGCAGCTAAGGTTGAAGTCCAGCGCACCGCACTTCTTCGGCAGGCCGAGCCTGTCCTGCAGCAGACAGGCCGTCGTCGGGAGGAAGTAATCAGGAGTCTGGGTGCAGAGAAGCAGGAAGTCGATGTCCTCCGGCCGGCAGACGCCCGACTCAAAGAGCTTGCGAACCGCAGCTTCGGCCAGGTCGGAGGAGCATTCATCCGGGGCAGCATAATGGCGTTCGCTGATCCCCACCTTCTCATCAATCTTCTCAATGGACCATTCAGGAAACTGAGCCGCCAGGCTTTCAGTGCTGACTACGATCGAGGGAAGGTGATATTCAATCGCTCGAACTGCTGCCCGGGCCATATTCGTACCACGGAATCAGGCCGGCGCCTTTGCCAGCCCCAATAAGTCTTCGACGGTAGTACAGTTTATGAACTGCCTGGGTGAGAGCTGAATTCCAAAGTGTTCGTCGATGAGGGCCATATAGCCTACCATTGCAAGCGAGTCCCACTTCTCGAGGTCTTCGAGCTTCTCCGCGCCCATCAATGTACCCGGCTCGAGCTCCAGCAATTCATCCAACCGCAGAATCAGTTCGTCCCGGCTCATGCTCTTCGCTCCTTCTATCGAAGTGTACTTTGCTGCTTCGGTCAAGGAGTACGGAAAATTCCGTCCGGCTGCTCGACCGAGCAAAGAATCCGGTAGTAATAAACGCTCGAGGGAGTGAGTCCGGTGAGGTGGACGGCTCGGTCTCTTCTTCCGCCGCCGTCCCCAACTCGAGTTCCCGTACCCCATGTAGCCGACGGACCATACTCGACCGTACAGGCAGCTTCATCGGGCGCAAGGTAGGCGATGACAGCCGAAGTGGACGTGATCTCCACTGCCCGGGCATTCTTCACACGGCCTTGCTTCGCCTCCATCAGGTCGATATCTGCCCCGACCTCTCTTTCATCAGTTCCCCGGCCCGAGCCCGCGGAAACGAAGGAAGAGTCGTGGCGCAACCGGAAATCGTAGGGGAAGGATAACGCCGGCTTCATCCACTTCACACTGGCTTCATTGTCAGGCCAACTCGTTGTTGTCGGATAGGAGCTTGCATTGGACGACAAGCCGCAGCAAATGACGTTATTCCTTGCGCTGTAATTCGGTGTCCCGTCCCGTGTCCAGGTGGCGGCCAGGCCTGCTGTCCCAAACGTTGTGGTGGAATTGACAGTGCCTCCTAAGGCCGTCAGCGCGCCACTCCCATTCCAGGTGTAGAGGTTGTTTTCCAGCTTCAACCCTTCGTTGACCGGCTCGGAATACAGCAGGAAAGGCATGTTGCCTCGCTGGCCGTAGACGGTGTTGTTCGTAACGGTTACATCCTCCAGGTAGCCGATCACGTAGAGCGTTCGAGCCCCAAAATCTCCATTCGCTCCGAAAGTGCCGAACTCATCGACTCTTCCTCCCTGGGAGAAGCGAAGGATATTTGTATCGACCACCAGATTGTTGTGCATCTGGAAACGCTGAAAGGGCACGATCCGTTGGGACGTGCAGCTTGTGTCGGTGCCCGTGATACGGAGTGTCTCTGCTCCCTGATAAAACAGATTGTGCCGGACCGCGACGTCCCGAATGTTCTTCTGAGACTGCCGCATCTGCACGGTGCCGCCCGCGCCCCCGCTAATGGAGGGAGCGCCGGCCAGCTTCATCTCGTTGCATGGCGACGGGCAATTTGACCATGACACCTCCCACAACCCATCCAGAGCCGAACCCGTTCCGTTAACGTGCACGACTGCCCCAGGGTAGATATAGTGCGGAGTTGTCGTCGTGATCGTCCCGTTATTAAAGCTCGAAACGTTATACACGCTGCTGAGGCCGGTGGTGGAGCAGCGGGGCGTCATGAGAATGAACTGCCCCGCCGTCAGGGACGAATAACCATAGTCGAAGATGTTTCCTTCGATCAGAAGCCGCTCGCATTGCTTGCATTCAATGTGATTGCGGTGCGTATAGTTCCTTCCGTCGTTAGCCGGATCACCGCGTCTCCACTTCGGATACTGCTTAAAGGTATTTCTCGTGATGGTTAAATCGCCTGGCTGCTGCCGGTCGCTTCCCTGATCCGGGGCAAAATAATGAATGCCGGCCACAGCAATGTAATTGTTGTGGGTTAGTACACCGTTGCTGTCCCGCCAAAGGTTGATGCCCGTGCCGCCCTCCGTCTGGGAATAGCCGGACGAGCGCCACCAGGATATTTCATCGATGTAGTTATTGATAAACGCGGATTTGCTGAAGTATCCGGTGATTGCGTATCTGTTTCGGTGCGGGTAGCCAAGGCCATGGAGATAGCAGCGGTCGATGATAATCTCCGATGTCGCTTCTGACGCGTTGACCAGTGCCTGAACCACGCCCTGATAGGCGCTGCCGCTCGCAGTCGGCGTGTTCCATCCTGCCGGGAAGGGCGGCGTTCGTTTCTGTGTGACCTCAATACCGATAAAACGGTACCGTCTTGCGCCGGAGGCCAGACTAATCGCCTCGAAGCTGCCGGAAGTGCTTCTGAGCACGTATTTTTGCCAGCCGTCGTCACGGCACCACCAGATGCCGTTCTGCCCGTCTCCGTGCTTCCAGTACCACTCCCCGACCGTGCATGGCCCGCTGGGGTCGGTGGGACCATTCTCACTCTCAAGCTGGCGCCACGCAGGCACCACGGTAAAAGTTGGATTCAAACTCGCATTGAAGGACCCGATGACGTTGTTCGGTGTGATCTGAAAGGTATCCCCCGAGACATTGAACACCATGTACCAGGTGGTTGGAGCCGCTGCTACCATTCCGTTATTGGAAAAGTAGACCACCATCCCGTTCTCCAGATTGTGCCCGGGCGCTGTCACTGTCACCGGATTCGTACCAGTCATATTGGTGATTGCCGTTGGGCCGGTATAAGCCGGACGATCCGTGCGGCAATCAAAGTAGGGTGTCAAACCAGGAGCGATATTCAGCACCCCCACGATCGCATCATTCCCAAAGATGCCCTCGCAGTTCGGACTACCCGTCCAGCTCACGAAGGTATGATTCATGGAGGTGAAGGCGACGGAAATTACGTTGGTGCGGAAAGTGGCGAGCGTCGAGCTTACAGGCCATTTGGGAGTCCAACGAACGCCCTCCGGGGGAAATGCCGTCGTCCCTACGGCGCTGCTCCGCACGATCACCCAGCCGCTATGATTCGGTCTCGCCGGAAACGTGAACTGTCCTTCGCAAACGGTCCCTACCGGGATCACAACCTCGTGATTCAAATTCCCGGTTAGGGTTGCGAGTGTATTCAAAACACTCTGGAGATTCGAGCAGTCGGAATTGATTGTGTAGGTATTGCCGTTAATTGCCGGCATGGACGTATCAGGCACCACTTGGGGCGGCAGCGGTAATGCAGGATGCGGCTCGACGTCTGCCGCGGTGGTGAACTGGACCGTAGGCGAGACGACAGCGCCGTTATTCAGGCGGGCCCGCACATTATAGGTTGTGCCCGGAGTCAGCCCCATCAGGACAGCACTGCCCGTCACCGGGGCCGAAGTATTGATCGTCACCGGCGCCGATTTCGAGAAAGACAAGTCCTGACTCCACTGCACGTCCGCATTGGTCACGGGTTCGGAGAGGAGAAATGTCACCCGCGCTGAAGCATGGGAGATGTTGGTAACTTTGGGAGGTACTGTGAACGTCTGCGCTCCGCAGAACAGCGGAATCAGCAGCAGGAGCACCGGTCTTACCATCGCAAGGCCCCTTTCCGAGATGCCGAAAACCAGTCCAGCGCAAGCCTCGCGGAGGCGGATTCACCCGAGTTATTGAAGATTGACGTGAAAACGGCCATTTCGCCGGAAGGAACTCGCTCTGTCAGTTCTTTAGATTCAAGGCAAGCGTCCATACAGAATCGAACGGTCCCGGGAGCGTCACCGGAGCGTCGAAACAGTTTCACCCGGTGCCAGTTGCCATCTACCGGAACCCCCGATTCCACCTCCGGAGCACATACTCCTTCCGTGCAGGCTTCAAAAGTGAACTGAGCGTTCTCCCCTCCGTTGGCGCGGACGGTCAGGCGATTCGCAGGCTGCGTTCTCAGAGGATCATCAGCGAGACCAAAGCGAAATGTGTGATTGGACGTCACAGGATCCAGTTGAAATACCAGATTTAGCTCAAAGTCTGTCTGATCCCATCCCGAGAGAGATGCTGACCCTGCTGCTTCGCCTAGAGACATCACGCTGCCTCCTCCGCTTTCTGTTCCAGTCTCTACTACAACAATGCAGGGGTGCCGGAGATCGCCCTTTTTGTTACCCACACGGAGGCCATTACCGGTAAAGGCGATTGCCCAGGGGAGTGCCCCGATATCCTCACGAGAAGGCGCTTCACCGCTTCCGCAGAACTCGTCCACCCATTCCGTCCGCATACCGGGATCGACGGTGGAAAGACTGCTGCTCATTAACGCTCCCGAGCCTCCGCCAGTGCAATCAACAGTTACTCCGTTCTCATGGCAGCGGAAACGCTGCAAGCTGGCGTCGTACCAGATCTGACCGTTCACAGGATCGGAGGGCGCGCTGCGCGGATTCAGAATGATGCCTCGATCAAAGTTCCACAACCCTCCGATCGTCTCGGCCATCGCTTTCCTTGGCAGAACGGCCGTATCGATGTCTACTGTAAAATCCGCCGCTCCGCTCGTGCTTTGCAATGCCCCGGACACCCCTCCTGCAAAGCTACGCCACGTCAACGACTGTCCGTCTGTAGAAAGAAATTGCCCGTTCGCTCCCGGCGGGATGGACAATGAATCTCCAATCAATGTCCAGATGTTTGTCGCCGTGCACGAGTAAAGATTCTTTCCGGGGGTGCTATTCGTCCGGAAGAAGAGTTCGCCGACTTCGCATACCGCAGGCAAAGCCGTACCGGTCTTAACCGGCTTCGTAAAGATTGATTGGGAAAAATCGATTGTCTTGGCCTGACTGCGAAGATCCACTCGGGTCTGTGTGAACGAAGGCAGGCAGTACAGCAGCAGCGACAGCCACAAGGCTGCGGATCGTTTGAAGAGATTGCCTTGCTTGCCGTCGAACAGCGTCATTTGGCCAAATTCGACGGCCCTCGGTACCTGTAATGCGCGAGTCTGTGCTTGTAATGCCATAGAGCCTCCTTCAGCTTCTATTCGCTTGAAGAATACTCACCCAGCCCTGGCATTCAGCGCCCGGAAATCGCGCTCGGTGTCTGTAAGTGATTGAGCGCCCGAGGAAGATAAATTTCACCTCGTGCGGAATGAGCTGTAACAGATGGGCAAGCGATGCCTGCAGGCAGCAAGACTCAGCCGCACACGGGATCTACGATCCCGCCGCTGCCTTTGCCTGCCCCGTCACGTTGGCTCGGGTGAGGTCCAGGATGGGAAGACCGCTTTGCGCGAGCTTTTCTGCATAAGCAGCCGAGGGCTTCTGAGCAATGATCAGGTGACTGGACCATTGGAGCATCGTGTCGAGATCTCGCTCGAGCAGTTTGCCAATGTGAGGCACAGTGGAGAGGATGAAATTCTTGTTGCTCCCGTAGATCTCGTCCAGGTTGATGTGTGGATCGAAGATGCGAATCTCCCGGCCCTTCCCTAGAAGCTGCTCGATCAGAGTGACAACCGGGCTCTCACGCAGATCGTCGGTATTCTCCTTAAAAGCGAGCCCGAAAATGCCCAAGCGCTCCGCGGGCAGATCCAGCGCCGCCTCAATGGCCCGCCGCAAATGGCTTTGATTACTCGGCAGAACGGAGGCGAGCAGCGGCATGTCCAGATCGAGACGCGAAGCGCGAAAGACCAGGGCCCGCAGATCCTTGGGCAGGCAAGATCCGCCGAAGGCAAAGCCTGGTTTCAGATAAGCCGCCGAAATATTCAACCGCGTGTCGCGGCACAAAGTTTCCATCACTTCATCGCCCGAGACGCTCAGATGGCCGGCGAGTGTTCCGATCTCATTGGCGAATGCAACCTTCACAGCGTGGAATGCATTGCAGGCGTATTTGATCATCTCGGCCGTACGCAGTGAGACCAGACTAGGTTCGACGTTGAGGGGCGCGTACAGGCGCGCAATGCTCTCGGCAGCTCCGCGATCCGGGGAGCCAACCACAACAAGGGACGGCTCCAGGAAATCCTTCACCGCGTTTCCTTCACGCAAAAACTCAGGATTGCAGACCACGGAGATATGGTTCATCCCGGCGAAGCTTGCGGCCATCACTTCCTCGCAGGTTCCAGGAAATACCGTGCTGCGGATCGCCACAATGAGCTGGCTTGTCCGGTTCTGAACTTCAGCTGCAATCTCCGAACAGACCCGGTGGAGCTGCCCCAGCCCCAGATTCCCATTCCGCTCCGAGGGAGTGCCTACGCAAATCATCGCCACATCCGCATCCGCAATGGCTTCGCCCAGGGATGTTGTGGCTGCCAGCCGCCCGGCGGCGACAGTCTCCCGTACAACTTTCTCCAGCCCGGGCTCGAAGAAGGGCGCGCGACGGGACTGAATCGCCTCTACTTTGTTCTGATCCTTGTCAACCCCAATGACGCGATAACCAAGCTGCGCAAAACACGCGGCCGTGACGCAGCCGACATATCCAAGACCCAGAACAGCAATGCGAGTATCCATAGGATCCAGGGAAGGCATAGCAGGCTTCAGTATGGCACGGACCGGCCTAGTTCTCCTTCATTCAAGTGCGAACGAAAGATTTCCGCGAGCCGGGCAGTATTTCTAGCAATGTGATAATCCCGCACAATACGCTCTCGAGCAGCTCGTCCAAGCTCGCGCCGCAGCGATTCATCCTCGATCAGGCGTTCAACGGCTTCGGCTAAAGCAGCCTCATCGGCCGGGCTCACAAGCAATCCCGTTTTGCCATCCTCGATCAGCTCGGGAATTCCCGTGATGCGGGTCGAAACACACGGCAGCTCCATGGCCATCGCCTCCATGAGAACCACCGGAATCCCTTCAGCAAAACTGGCCATCACAAAGATGTCGGCGTGAGCGTAGAAGCGGTACAGGGCAGCGTTATTGCAAAAACCTTCAAACACCACCTGCCGGCCAACCCCTATCGACTCGGCATACCGGGCAAGCGACTGCCGGAGCGGCCCGTCCCCAATGATTCGCAACCGTATGTCTCGGCCGCGAGTGCGCAGCAGAGCAACGGCGGCAATGAGGACATGCATTCCTTTTGCGGGCGCCAATTGCCCGACGGTCAGCAGCTCGATGGGCTCATCCCGTTTGTGACCTCCCTGTTTGGGAGCAAAGCGCTCCGGATCCACACCGAGAGGGCAGACGTAAATCCTGTCCCAGTGCTCAGGACGGGAAAGCCGCATGATTTGACTCTTCCCGTACCGGCTAATCGCACAGATGAAACGCGCATTCTGCACCTTTTCGGACATGTGGAATAACGCGGCGTTCTCAAACTCGCCCGAACCATGAATTGTGTGCGATACCGTAAGCGGAAAGATCCGGCCGACCAGCAGTCCGACTGAGGAAGAGTAGTGAACGTGCACATGCTTCAAGCCTGAGCGGCGCATGTAGTCTCCGACTAACACGGCCTGCACAAAGAAGAGCAGCCAGCGGGCAGTTTCGACCGGGCAAAGGCGGCTCAGCTGCACGGCGAAGAAGAGATTGCGGAAGAACGTTGCCGGAAAAGCGAAGAATGTTCGGAGGAGGGCTCCAGCAGTACGAGCCCCGCCGCAGCGCTTCACGTAGAAGGTTTGCTTCGCTTCGGCCCTCTCGATGTCGCTCAGCTCAGACAAAGGCCGATCAGGCGGCGAGATGGAGATTGTGTTTACCTCAATGCCCTGATCCCGCAGGCCGAGAATCTCACTGAGAATGTATGTGTGATTAATCGCCGGGTACTGGCTGACCAAGTATGCTATTCGCAACTTCGATTCCTCATCACGCCCGGCTACGCTCCCACAGGGAGTCAATCAGAGACGACAGAAATGCAGCCTGGCGGCTACCCTCAAACGTTTCTACGAACCATTTGGATAGTTCAGCCGGCGGCCATTCGCTCTTCAGAAACTCGAGCAGCCGCCGGTCATTCTCTTCCGAGGATCTTTGGGGATAGAGACCAAGGTAAGGGACGCCGCTGCGCCTCAAAATGCGGTCGACAGCCGAGTCTGCCGTTGTACAGGCGATGATGGGGCGGCCAATCCGCACATATTCAAACAATTTTGCCGGCACCTGCAGCCCTGCCTGCTGTCCGGTGACATCCAGCAAGAGCAGGTAATGGGCACTGCCCATGAGCCTCTGTGCTTCCGGCCGGGGCATCTCGGCTCGCACTTCGGCCAGACCCTCTTGTACAAACGGCTCCATGCCTCTGCGGATGCGACCATCCGCAGAACCGACAAAAAGAGTCCGCACATTGCGGGCCGACGGCTCAGCCTGGCGAAGCCGCCTCAACGATTCGAGAAAGGGGATAGGATTCCGTTCGCCGTAAAGAGCGCCGATATGGGCAATGACGCGGCAGCCAGTATCCGGAAGAGGCAGTGGGACGACCACCTCCTCAGGGTCAAATCCATTCCAAAGAACGTGGCACTTGGTTTGCCATTTCGGGTAGCGCCGCTTCCAGCTCTCCAGCACCGTATCGGTATTGGCGATGACAACATCGGCAGCCGAGAAAATGGCCCGCTCGAAGATCGGGTCAAAGAAGCGGTGGCGGGGGTCAAGACGAAACGGGTTGCCGACAATCGGGTCGCGGCAATCAGCGAGCCACCGGACGCCGAACCGCTTTTTCAGCCAGAGTCCGGCCAAGTGGATAGTGATCGGAGGCGCACTGGAGATAACAACCGGCTTGGGATTTACACGCATCCACCGCTTCGCATAGGAAACCGCCCGGGGGACCCAGGTGGCCCCGGCATCCTGCACAAACAAAGAACGCCTCAAAATCTCCCGATCGAAGCGGTAGATCGGATCGAATCCCGGCTTGCTCGCCTCTGCTGCGCGCAGCCTGTGTACATTCCCCTGTATCACCGGCTTCAGTTCATTTGTGGCGGAGAGAACTTGTACAGAGTGCCCCAAACGCTCCAGATACTTCACGAGACGGCCTGGGCGAATAGCGCCTGAAGCCTGATCCGGCGGGTAATAGTAAGTGATGAAAAGGATGGGAGGCTTTTCCACCACCCCATTAGGTTAGCTTCAATACGCTAGCTTCAGGAAGAACCTGCAACGTTTGTTATCCTTGATCGCGTGAACGAGCCGTTTCCGGTTCTGCTGCTTGTAAGGGAACTGAATCTCGGAGGCTGTGAGAGAGACGTTACAAAGATAGCCACTCGACTGGATCGCTCCAAATTCTCCCCGCATGTCGGCTGTTTTCGTCCGGAGGGCATTCGCCGGAGCGAACTGGAAGAGTCGCAGGTGCCCATTGTCTGCTTTCCTGTCACCTCCTTTCGCTCGCCTTCTATGTTGAAAGAGGGCTTAGCTTTCGGACGGTATCTGAAGCAGCACCGGATCCAGTTGATCCACAGCTATGATGTCCCATTGACCCTGTTCTCGGCTCCGTGGGGCCGCATTTATCGAACGCCATCGATCGTGACCAGCCAGCTTTCCTATCGCTCCCTTGTGCCGCCCATCTACCGGCAATTGCTTCGGGCTACGGATCGCCTGGCCGATCGAATCGTAGTGAATTGCAAAGCAATGTGGCGCCACATGACGGACGACGAAGGTGTCCCACAGTCGAAGCTTTATCTCTGCTACAACGGTGTCGACACTCGAGTCTTCTATCCAAAACAGGAAGAACGTCCTCCCTCTCTCGCCGGGGCTTCTCTCGTCATAGGCTGCTTGGCTGCGCTTCGTCCGGAAAAACGAATCGATCTCCTGTTGGACGCCTTTGCTCACGTTCGGCCGCTCGCACCCGGCGCGAAACTCCTGATTGTCGGCAGCGGTTCCGAATCATCCCGGTTACAGCAAAGGGCTGAACAGCTCGGCATTAGGAAGGACTGCGTCTTTCAGCCCGCGCAATCCGACGTCGCGCCCTGGCTCCGGGCAATGGACATATTCGTCCTGCCGTCGAGCTCCGAAGCCTTCTCCAACGCACTGCTCGAAGCAATGGCTTGCGGATGCTGCCCTGTTGGCTCGAACGTGGGCGGTACTCCCGAACTGATCGAAGACGGAAAGCGCGGCTTGCTGTTCCAAAGCGGGAGCTCGCAGGATCTGGCGAATAAGCTGGCTCTGCTCATCAGGCAGCCGGAACTGAGGCGGACGCTTGCTTCGACTGCTGCGTCATTCGCGCACCTGCAGTTTTCCATAGGGGTCGCCGTAGAGCGGATGAGCGATCTGTACTTGAACCTGATCCAGCGCGCTTCCGACCGCCAAGTCCGCTCTTAGTCCGGCTTTCAGGCCACTTCTGCGGCGAGTTCTGAATTCGTAGCGAAGGGCAAAACAATCTGCGCAGCTTTGCGCCGCAGCAGCCACTTTTCAAAAGCAGGAGCCTCTTTCTTTGCCAAATCCTGTAGAACGAGGTCTTCCGCTTCCTGCTCCCGAGCTTCCCGCGGCATGCGCTGAAAGCGGTCGTGCTGGGACAGGACCTCGAGCTTCTCCCGTACAAGAGCCGCTCGCTTATCGTCTGGCAGCTCTCTGTAGACCGATTGGGCCAGATCCTGGCGAAACCGTTCGTACTCCAGGATCAGCGCGCGTTCTTCTTCCTGCTGCCTGCGCCGCAGCAGCGCCTCTTCGCGCTGCCGGAAACTCTGTTTCCATCGCGCTTCTGCCTCTTCGTTTACGAAGCGGCGGCGCGCATTGACGTCCTTCAAAATCTTCACCAGAAGGCCCGCGGGATTGCGCAGAGCCTGTCCGGAACGCTTCTTTTCGCGGCAGACTTCAACCGCAATCTCACACCAGTCGAGCCCCTCCGTACATTCCGTCGAACCGAGACCAAACTCGAGAGCCTCGCGAATTGCCCCGACCGCCATTACCGTAGATACGCCTTCTTCCCGAATTGCCTCGAGCAGCCGTGCAGCTCGCTCCAGGACGGAGAGCGTCTCGTGCGTCGTAGCAGCTTCAGCAAGAGCTGCGGCAGCGTTTGCCGGAAAGCCGCCGGATTCAAGCATCGTCCTGCACCAGGACTGACGTGCCTCTATGGATTCCAGGGGCTGCAGGAGCAGGCTCTTACGTTCAGGCACATAGCTTGGGTGCCGATGCAGAGCAACTTTCCACTCCTTCTGCGACACCACGTGGTAGGAACCGATTACCTGGATGCGGACAAGCTGATCGAAGGCGGGTTCGAGTGTCTGGAGCAGCCGCGAAAAGTATTTCGGCAGGTTCACGATGCCAAGATTTTCGGTCGCAAGCTTCCGGGCATCGATCACGACGAGGTCCGTCTTCTCAAAGGCGACGGTGAGAAAGCGGTACAAGTGCTTGGGCGTGATTCCGTCCAGCTCCATATAGCGGCTGGCGTCGAGGAGACGGAAAAAGCCGCTGTCCATCGATTGGATGACTTTATCAGTCCACGTGACGGACCCGACGCAGCGGCCCGAAGCGCGGTCGAGCAGGAAGCTCGCCTCCTGGAAAACGTTCAGCCATTTGACTTCTTCCTGACGGTCGCTGTCAGTGATGGCCCGGAAGCGAAGGGAGATAAACCGGTCCATGGCCAGCTTCAGCCTCCGGTAAAACTTGCCGTGGACGCTGCCGATGTTCAGAAGCTTTCCGATCTCCCTGCCAGTGAAAGAGACCGTCTTGGCGAAGTTGTTGCGGAAGGTGAGGACACCCAAGGCGACGAAGATGTCCAGATCCTGTTCGGTAGGCAAGCCCAACTCACTGTTCCCCTGGACTTGCCATATCACCCGGCGCTCACTGCCGTCCGGAAGAACCTTTACACCCTGGATTTCGATTTTGCTGACGGTCTTGCCAACCCGGCGTTCGAGAACGGCGAACGGTATGGCCCCGAAGTTCTCTTCCTCGACGGAAAGGTTCAGCATGCTGAGCGCTTTGGATTTGTTCTTCATTGCCGTTTGGAAACAACAAAATCCCGCTCTCTTGTTTTTACATCGAGTTGGAGGCGCTGACTACAGATTTACGATCAACCACATGGCCTTTACGATGAAGCACATGGCTTAGGTAGTGGGAGGAACCACCTCCATAACCATATACATTGATTAAAACCATGAACCATAAACCATATGAGGGATTTGGCCGGATCAGGCCTGAATACATGTAAACAACTGATAGAAAACAAGTTACGTGCAAAATTCGGGCCGGAGCTCGGCGTGTGCTTGAGCGTAAACGCCATGGGTTTGATCGTAAGAGCCGGCTAAGTGATTGATATTGCGAGAGCGAGGGGTGTGGGTTTCATCGTAAATGTGTAACCCTTTTGGGTTTATATGTTTAGCGACGGTGCGCCAGCCGGCTGAAGGATATTTTTACGATCAGGCACATACGGCTTACGATGAAGCACACGCCGGAAGGCGATTTTTTACGATGAGTCACACGAGAAAGGCCTGTTTCTTACGATGAAGCACATGGGTTAGCCTCCCTCGCCGTGGGTTTCATCGTAAGGACCGTCCCGCCTCAGATTTCGCCGAACAACCGCCGATAAGACTTGAGCGGGGGAGGTTGTGAGTTTAGCTCCACTTGTCTTTACCGGCATCAGCAGCTATTCGGCTGATTTTCAAACGATTCTGGACAGAGCCGTAGCCATTGCCTCGATTCCTTTGCAATCACTTCAAAACGAGCAGGCCGATATCCTGTCGAAGAAAGTTCTGGTCAGCAATTTGAGTGCTTCGGCCGCTACGATGGCTACACGGCTCTCGGCACTGGGGGAGATCGGCAAGAACAAGGCGCTGGTGGCGACGAGTTCGAACACGGCTAAAGTGACCGCCCTCAACACCGGTGCTTCTTCGGCAGCGACCTTCACCATCAGTGAGGTGACGTCGATCGCCAAGGCTGCGTCGGAAACCTCGATTTTGAGCTATGCCAGCTCCACCGAAACCCAGGTGGCTACGACGCCGGACAATCTGAAACTGACCGTAGGGTCTAAAACCTACACGCTCGATATCAGCGGGAACAATAGCCTGGTAGGACTCCGGGATGCGATCAATAAGCTGAACGCGGGCGTGACTGCTACAATCCTTACCGTCAGTCCCACAGAAAACTACCTGTCCGTGACGGCAAACGCGGTCGGCGCTACGACACTGACACTCGTTGACGACCCCGACGGGACGCCGGTGCAATTGCTGACTTCACTGAACCAAGGGGGCGATACCGTCTTCAAGTTGAATGGCGTGACTGTGTCGAAGCCGACGACGCAAATTAACGATGTGATCCCAGGCCTCGTTCTCAATATCCTGCAGACAACGGCGGCTGACGAGACGATCACGGTGCAGGTGGGAACGGACCGCTCGAAGATCTCAAACGCGCTAAGAGATCTGGTCTCGGCCTACAACGCCGCCGTGGATCAGGTGAATCAGCAGGTGGGAGAATCGGCTGGGTTACTGAGCGGGGACTTCCTGGTGCGCAACCTGCAGGAGAGTCTGCGGCAGGTGGCCGGCTATCGGGGCAGCGGGCTTGTCCAGGGGCTCGCTGATCTTGGAGTCGAATTTGACAGTACAGGGAAAGCGTCTTTTAATCAGACTACGTTTGACCAGCTGTCGGAGGCACACATTCTCTCCGCCTTCGAGTTCCTGGGTTCCGAAACCACAGGCCTCGGAGCGCTAGCGAAGAGCTTCACTGCAATCAGCGACCCGGTAACGGGCCTCGCCAAGCTGCAACAGGATCAGTACGACGCCACAGACCGCTATCTCAGTAACCAAATCGCGGTGCTCGTGGATCGGATCAATCAAATGCAGCAGGGGTTAGCGGATAAGCTCTATAAGGCGGATGCGCTCATTGGCCAGCTCGAATCCAATCAGTTAGTCATCGATGCGAGTATTAAAGGCCTCCAGCTGGTTCTGTTCGGGAAATCGAAGGAGTAATGGAACAGGAGATCGCAGAGCTTTCCGAGAACCAGAAAGAGCTGCTGCGGATTGATCCCTCCGATCTGGATCGGCTCGCGGCTGCCATCCAGCGTAGCAGCGAGCTGGTGCAGCGAGTGGCGGCATCTGTAGCGCGCATAGAGGCCGGTGAGATTGACGCAAGAGAAGAGTGGATTCACGGCCTCAGAGCAGCGACCGAAAACAATGCAGAGCTTCTCCGCCGCCTGACGCTGTTCCGTATGCTAATAGCTCAGCAAATGGCGCGCCTGAGCCAGGAAGAAGCTATGCTCAAAGCCTTGGCAGCAACAGGGAATCAAACCAGCGGATCCATCTTCGATACATCAGCCTGAGCAGAGAGCTGACAAGTACTGGCTGTAAAGAGTGCTGCTATAAGCTTGGAGAGACTTGGCTGCAAGATCGTAGGCCCCGTAGACTTCGTGCAAGATCGCAGCCAGCCGTAATAACTTGGGCGGAGAGAGTTCTCGCAAACGAAGAAGATCGCGGGTGTAAACAGCGTCTCCCCAAAGAATTTGCCCCATGGAAGCATTAGGGTCGTTATTGCAGACAAGAGGTTTTACCGTGCGGCCCATTAGGGATTGGAAGCGATGGAACATAAAGCCGCGGCCACGCAGCTCCCGGTCTACATCGGCAAATAACGGTTGGTTCTTATAAAGAGGCAGGAACTCGACTTCAGTGTGAATCACCAGAATATCCTCCAGAGTTCTTGCTGCGCCTCGGAGAACATCTAGTTCCGCTCCCTGAACGTCCAGCTTCAGGAGATCCACTTCGCCGAGTCCGGCTACATCATCCAGCCGGACCGTCTCTACTTCCTTCCGCTCCACCACCTGGACCACTTCGCCAAGGTTCTGATAGAGATTGAGCAGCTCTGTGTTCGGCTCGTACAAGGAGCTGGTCATCGAATAGTTGCAGAGATGGAAGGTACGGCGTGTACCGTCGCCTACCGCGTATGGGAGGTAGCGATGATTGGTGGGGGCCGCAGAGTTCAGCTTTTCACATTCGGTAATGATGGGCTCAAAGCCGGTGACATGAGCTCGCCCAAGCCGTACAAGAGGATAGTAGATCTCACGACCGACGGCCATCGCTCCCACGTCGGCTACCCGGATCGTGAGGTCACTGAACTCGGGAAGGTTGAATATGCTAAACACGCTGCTTTGCACCTTTCACAAAGCCGCGGCATAAAGAGAGCTGGGATGGACGGTCCGTAAGCTTCCAGCCTTCAACCATCGGGAAGCCGGCAGCTCGCACCATATGACCGAGACAATGCAGCGTTGGTACCCACCAGTTTGTGTTGTTGTTCCCATACTGGTTGTCGGGATAAAACTCCATCACCATTTGTCCGCCTGGGTATCCTCCGCCGATTCCGCCCCGATATGGACTGAAATCATCAAGGATGGCGGATTCGACGTAGATCTCGCCGTCGCAAACGGATGACAGCAGATCGAGCGCCAGCAGCGGATGCCGTAGATGGTAGAGAACTCCAAAGCAGAAGACGATATCGAACCGGCCTAGCCGCTCTTCCGACACGTCGTACACCGACATTTCGATGCGATCACACCGGTCTGGATCGTAACCGAAGGCAGAGCGGCAGAGGTCGAAGGTCTGCCAGGCGCGGCGGTCGGATTCTTTCAGAGTGCCGAGGTAGTCCGAAAAGTCATCAATGGCGACCACTTGCCGTGCCCCTCGCTGCAGAGCAAGGAAGCTCCAGTAGCCATCCCAGGCGCCGACATCAAGAACGCGCTTGCCGGTAAGGTCTTCTGGTATGCGATAAGCATCGCGTGACAGAGGGGCCCAACCCGGTGTCGTAATACCTCCCGGTAATTCAATCTTGTGGTACCAATACGGCATCTCGAGCACACGTTCAAGAAGCTGTTCTCGTGCCGGCGCAGCATCGTAATTAGTTGTCAACTAAAGCCTCCTTGTGGAACGCACTGTCGATCGCCTGGCGGTAGGCGGATTCCAGATGGCGAGTAAAAGTATTGGCGTCGGTGAGGCCAGCGGACTGTATATGCTCCCGCAGGCCAAACCGAAGGGAGCGGAGATACGCTCTGTCCGTGGCCATTTTTACAGCTCGATCCACGTATTCATCCGGTGTGGCCGCAATCCATTCCTGATCCAGGCGGCAACGCTTTAGCAGGCTGACGCCGACGCGGGAGACGTGCGTCTGACCCTCCAGCGTAAGCACCGGGACTCCCATCCATAGCGCCTCGCAAGTTGTCGTTGTGCCGTGATAAGGGAAGGTATCGAGGGCAATGTCCACCTCATGGTATGCGGCGAGGTGATGAACATGCTTTGAACGGAAGCCCTCCAATCGCACACGCTGCGGATCAAAGCCAGCTTCCAGCAAACGCGAGGTGAAGATCTCCCGGGTATGCGGATCGCCGAGCGCCTTGTTCTTGAGCATGAGCACCGACCCGGGTACCCGCTGCAGGATGCGGCTCCAGAGCGAGAGCAGCGGCGGGTTGATCTTCGCAAAGTTGTTGAAGCAGCCGAAGGTGAAAGGCTTGTCCTTGAATTCGGGCAGCGGCGCGGCCGGATCCGGCTGATAGCAGAGAAAGCCGGAGGGCAGCCGCAGAAGCTGTTCCGTATGGAGAGATTCTGTCAATCCTCCCGGATCTGCCCACGAGTCTGTAATGCGGTAATCGATCGCTTCGAGACCGGTGGTATTGGGATAGCCTAGCCAGGTCATCTGGATCGGAGCGGGTTTACGGGCGAAAACGAGAAGACGGTTACCGGAAGTGTGGCCGGCCAGATCGATCAGAATATCGATCTCGTCCTTACGGATCTGCTCGGCAAGTTGTTCATCGCTCCAGGCAGTCGTATTGCGCCAGTGACTCCGTTCCTGAAACCGGGCTGTCATATCGTCGGGGGATCTGACATCGGAGTAGCAGAAGATTTCGAAATCGGCAGGATCGTGCGCCTCAATGACCGGTAGTGCAAAATAGCCTACCGAGTGACGGCGGAAGTCGGGGGAGACATAGCCAACGCGGATCCGCGAGCTGTGGCGGCGGAAAGAAGTCCCTGCGAGCGCCAGATGAGCGGCATGACGCCTGCCCCATTCCCGATGCTCGGCTGCGATGGTTTCCGGTTCGAGAGCGGGATCATAATGCAGGGCGAAGAGAAAGGCGCTATGGCCCTCTGCAAACTCGGGCTTGATGGAGAGGCCGCGGCGATAGCTGCCGAGAGCGGCCTTGATACGCCCCTGCGCTAGTAGAACATTGCCTAGATTGACGTGGGCTTCCGCCAGGCGCGGATCGAGGCGAATCGCGTTCTCAAAGCATGAGATAGCTTCACCGAGACGGTCCTGGTCAATTCGGACATTGCCGAGGTTTACATGCAATTGCGGGACATCAGGCCGCAAAGCGACGGCGCGTTCAAAGCTTGCGGCTGCCTCTGGTGTCATTCCAATCTGACGGTAAGCAATGCCAAGATTGCTATGAGCCATGGTGCATGCCGGGTCGAGATGGATGGCCCTTTGGTAGCACTCCACCGCCTCCTGTGTCCGGCCGTCGTCCCGGTATAGATTGCCCAGGTTATTGTGCGCCTCGACATGAAGAGGATTTGCCTTGATTGCCTCCTCGAAGCATCGCATCGCTTCGCGAAGCCTGCCCTGTTGCTGTCTGGTATTCCCCAAGTTGTAGAGCGCGTCAGCGCAATTGGGGTCGAGAGTGAGGGCGCGCAAATAACAGGCAGCCGACTCTTCGAGAGCGCCTCGCCGCTGCCACAAGTTCCCTTGGAGCACATGATAGATGGGCTGCGATGGATTCACGGCCAGGGCTTCAGCGATGAGGCCGGCAGAGAGCTCCATGTCGTTGCACTGCAGCGCCAAGGTGGCGAGGAGGTAGAGCGCGTCGGAGTGACGGGGCTCATGTTCGAGAATACGGATGTATAGTTGCCGGGCTTCGTCCAAGAGACCGGCTTGATGGTGTTTCACAGCGACTGCGAGCGCTCGCTCTATCCAACCTGGAGGGGCAGAGGTGATAGACATCCCTGCACTGATCGTCAGACAAAAGCGGAATCTGAATATCTCCCTCTCTTGGGAGGGATACGGACAGTCCCTAGAAGAACACCGATAAAAACTCAGCCCTCCGTCTTGCCCAAGGATGTTTTGGCGGCCGCTCTCTCCTTACCGCAGCTTGGTCGGATTCGTGCATATTTCAGACTGCGATGGAAAGACATCAGGGGGAACAGGTACGTGGCGGACACAGTCCCAACGAACGGCGAGTGAACAGCCGGCGCCTGAAGATCACGCTTGGACTCGTTCTGGTCTACATGGTGGCTGAAATCATTGGCGGACTGTGGACGAACTCACTCGCGCTTCTGGCCGATGCCAGCCACATGGGGACCGACGCGGCTGCCTTGGGACTCTCCCTCTTTGCGGTATGGATCGCCCAGAGACCTGCTACTCCTCACAAGACATTCGGCTACTATCGGGCGGAAATTCTCGCGGCGTTGGTTAACGGAGTCGCCCTGGTTGTGGTTGCAATCTATATTTTCGTTGAGGCTTACCAACGGCTCATCTTGCCGCCCGCGGTTCAGGGACTGGACGTTATGGTAATCGCAGCCGGAGGTCTGGTTGTGAATATCATTTCGCTGCGAATTTTAGGCAACGGCAAGTCGGAAAGCTTGAACGTTCGCGGTGCCTGGCTTCACGTCTTCACAGATGCGCTTGGCAGCAGCGGCGCCATCCTCGCAGGGCTCTTGGTATGGCGCTTGGAATGGAATTGGGCCGACCCCGCACTGGCGGTTTTGATCGGCTTGCTTGTCATGTACTCATCGTGGTCCCTGCTCAAAGAGAGTGTCTCGGTGCTGATGGAGTCTGCACCCGGCGATATTGATGTCGATCAGGTTCGAAATAGCATCCGTTCCGTTCCCGGCGTGCTGGCAATCCATGATCTTCATGTTTGGATGATCTCAAGCGGCATTGTCTCCATGTCCGCCCATGTCGTCGCGGCCGAAAATCAGGTCAAGTCCGTCGTGGAAGATATCTCAAGAATGGTCAGAGAACGCTTTGACATTAATCACACCACCATTCAGATCGAGACGCCGGAAGGCTGTATCGGATGCGAGGGCATCGCTCACCGGTAGGAAATAGCTGCTCCGCTTAACCGCAAGTAGAGAGAAAGGTCTTCCATATCTCCCGGTACGCTCTTTCCATATCCCGAGCGAATGCAACGTTGTCTGTAAGACTGCTTCCGAGAAGCGTTTGACGAGTTGCCGCGCGGCCTCTTTCTGCCGCTTGAACCGCCAGAGCCACATACTCATCCGGCGTTCTCGCAATCCATTCTCCTAAACCGCTCTGCTCGAGCAAACTCACCCCAACTCGAGATACATGAGCGCGACCGGCGAGCGTGACTACCGGGACACCCATCAGCAGAGCGTCGCACGTCGTTGTCGTGCCGTGATAGGGGAAAGTGTCAAGCGCCACGTCAACCTGGTTGTAAGCCATCAGCCGCTCGCGGTCGGGCAGATACGGCAGGAAAGCCAGACGCCTGGAGTCTACGCCGCGCTCTTCAAAGGCTCTCGAGTAGCGGTCGCGGATGGATTGCTCGCGCAGTCCCTTACCTTTCAGCAGTAACCGGGACCCCGGAGCGCCGATCAGAATGCGAGCCCACAAATCTATCAGCGGTTCATTGATCTTGGCCAGATTGTTGAAGCAGCCGAAGGTGAATGGGCCTTGAGGAGGTTGAAGCGGCGGAACGCTGTCCGGCCAGTAGCAGAGAAAGGTCTTCGGAAGCCTCAGCAGACGTTCCGAGTGAAGAGGCTCGGTCTGTCCTAGCGGATCCGCCCATGAGTCCGTAATCCGGTAATCGATTGTGTCAAGGCCGGTTGTATTGGGATACCCCAACCAGGTGATCTGTAACGGCGCCGGTTTTCTGGCAAAGACGAGGAGCCGGTTACTGGAGGTGTGGCCGGCGAGATCGACGAGAATGTCAATTTCGTCGCGGCGGATTTGATCGGTCAATTCCTCGTCCGTCAAACGAGAGGAGTCCCGCCAGTGATCCGACAAGAGTCGGAACTCCGCAGTGAAGTCGTCTCGCTTTAGATTGTCCGCATAACAAAACACCTCAACTTCGAGGCGGTCGTGAGCGGCCAGCAAAGGACGGAGGAAGAAGGCTACCGAATGCCTCCGGAAATCAGCCGACACATAGCCAATGCGCAGCCGGCGGCCGGGGTCTTTGACGGAGAGCAGCTTCGGTCGGCTGGGGCGCAGTGGCAGAGCATGCCGCTCGTTCCAGGCGCGGTGCTCGGCAAAGATCGTCTCGGGAGGAATGGAAGGGCTGTAGTGCAGGGTGAGCAGATAGTTGCTGTGATCGGTCGCCCGCTCCGGATGGAGGGTTATGAGGCGGCGGGCTGATTGGATGGCCTCCTCGGTTTCGCCGCGCAACAAGTGGACGTAGGTGAGATTAGCGAGAGTAAGGCGGGCGTCTGGCGCGAGATGAATCGATTTGCAGCAGGCGCTGAGAGCCTCATCGAGCAAACCAAGGTCAGCGAGGGAAGGAGCCAGATTGGCCCAGGTTTCGGCTGAATTCGGGTGAAGAACGAGGGCTTGCCTGTAACTGGCAACAGCCTCTGTGTCACGGCCCAGCAGGTGAAGGGCCCCGCCCAGATTAGCGTGTGCCTGATAGTAATCCGGGCGGTGCGAGATGGCTCGCCGGTAAAGATCGATCGCCTTGAGCGGATCGCCGTGGAACTGCTCCATGAGGGCGAGGTTATTGAGGGCTTCAACGTAATCCGGCTTGAGACGCACCGCCTCCTGATAGCACTCAAGAGCCAGTTTCGTTTCTCCGAGCGGCCGGTATGCATTGCCAAGATTGAGCCATACGGAAGGCAGATCAGGCCGCAGAAGCCTGGCTTTAAGGAAGCAGTCGCGGGCCTCTGCATGGCGGCCGAGCGCCGCGAGAGTATTGCCCAGTGAGAATAGAGCTTCAAAGTATCCAGGCTTTAAGTGCAGGGCTCGCTGGTAAGACAGAACTGCGCCTTCATGATTTCCGACAGCCTCTTGAATGGCTCCGAGACTCAAGTGAAAGAGGGGCTGTTCCGGAGCTGCCTGCGTCGCCTTGTCAATTAGTTCGAGAGCGTTGGACAGGTCGCCCGACTGCTGGCAAAGAAGACCCAGCAGATGAAGGGCGTCGGGCTGATCGGGATTGGCGGACAGTATAGCCTGGTACAACCGGCGGGCTTCGGCAAGGCGGCCGGCGCGATGATGCTCGACGGCGGTTTCAAGGGAAGGAGTCGCAATCATCTGAATGGTGGATCGACACCTTGCAAAAGAAAGATTAGCGGGCGCCGCACCATGGAAACGGCGCCTGCTAATAATGGGGAGTTGAGGAGGTCAGTGATTATCCGCGAAGGAGTGCAAGCACGGCATTGGGCGCTGAGTTAGCCTGCGCCAATGCTGCGATGCCAGCCTGGATTGCAATCTGGGCCTTGGTCAGGTTAGCCGCTTCAGCTGCAAGATCCGCATCGCGAATTCGCGATTCAGCGGCCGCGATGTTCGACAGCTGCGACTGCGCCAGATTCACAGCGTACGCGAACTGGTTCTGACCACGGCCGACGACACCTTGTGCGTGGCCGAGTCTGGTCACGGCTTCCGCCAGGGCGGTAACAGCGGCCTGAGCGCCACTGAGGGTGGAGATATCAAGCTGGCCGCCTCCGCTCGATTGCGTCGCCGAATTGATGATCCCTTGACCGAGCGTAGTTGACCCGGTGGAGCCATCGTAAATGCCAGTCTCGGCTGCAGCGGTAGAAGTCGCCGAAGTACCGAGGGCAACTTTGAAGTTCTGAAGAGTACTCAGAAAACGGATGCCCTCTTCGCTGCCGTCTGCGTTCTGCTCTTTCACGGCGACGATCTTCTTTAGCGTCGGATCTCCGGATTGTTGCAGAGCTTCATTGATCGCTTTGACCGCCTCGTCCACAGTGCGGGCATTTCGGACCGTGGAGTCGTTTTGCAGAACCACCGACAGGCTCCGTTCAAGTCCTTGCGGATCGAGGGCGGAGATGGTGATGGTTTGGTCTGAATTGCCGTTACGCAGCGCTGAGAAACTGAAGACCTCATTATTATTGCCGACGCCGGTGGTGTAAGCGCCTCCGGAGTTTACTGTGCTCTTGTCGGCGTAATTGGAATCTCCGACGGTGAACCCAAGCGTCGAATTGATGGAATTGCTTGCATCCTGGATGGTGATCTTGGTGTTGTGGGCGCCGGTGATGATGATTCGATCGCCCAAAACATCGACGTTGCCGTTAGAACCGATGAGCGCTTGAATATCGGCTTCGATCTGGGTGATGTCGACTGCCGTGCCGGTGGTGATGGTCCCGGTGATGGTGGGGCCTCCATTGATGCTGAAGGCAAAGACATTGTTGGAGGTAGTGATGTTGGCGGTTGTCCCCGCCGTTGTGCCGTAAATAGCGTCGGCGTAGTTGCCGGTGAAAGCGGTTCCGGCGCCGGTGGAGGCATCGCTGCCGAAGCCGAAAGTTCCGACTGCGCCGGTTGCGATCGCATTCAGGCGGAACGCAGTGCCGGAGCTGTTGGTGATGGTGATTGCACCGCCCGACTCAGTTGCATAGAAGCCAGCGGCGTTCAATTCACTATTGGCCGCAAAAGCGGCGTTGAACGCATCCCGCAAGGCGGTGGCTGTGGCCGAGACAAGGTTTGTGACAGTGATGGAAGTCTTCGCACCGCCGCTAAGGGAAAATTCGAACGTCTGTGTGGAGCTGGTGGTTACGGTGGCGACAGAACCTGTGATGCTCGTGTAGTCGAAAGATGTCGCCGTCGGCGAGCTAAGCTTGAAGGTGCCGAGGCCGAGGAGGTTATCGGTATCGCCAGCCGCCTGCACATCAAGCCGGCCTCCACGGCTCGAACGGAAGACCAGAGCTTGGCCGTTCGTCGGGGTGTCGAGAGTGATACCCGCGGCCTTCAGAGTTTCGTTGGCGTCCACCAGCGCCTTCAGCTCGTTATAGATGTCAGCGCCTGTCGTAGTGCCGCGCGTGATGCCGATCGTGAGATCGACGGGGGCGGAGAGACCTGCACCTTGGATACGAACAATGATGTTCGCCGCGCCGGAGCCCGTTGTGGTGGCGTTACTGACAGCCGAGCCGCCAACCAGTATTGTTTCCAGATCCTTGCCGGTAGCGCCGTCTGCGAAGTTGCCGAGAATTGCGTTTGAGACCCGGTCGCCCGCTTCCACCTGGAAAGCTCCGTTCGAGCTGATGAAACCGATCCGCTCTTTCACGGTTCCGTCCGGGTTCGTATCGGTGACGACAACCGCTTTGATATTGGCGTTCTTGAAAGCCGTGGCCGCGGCGCTGCCTCCGTTACCGGCCGTTTCGATGGCCGAGTTCAGGGCGGTTACCAGTGTGGACGTATCGGTAATGCCAGCCAGGTTTACAGAAACCTTGATGGCATTGTCGTCCGAGAAGCCCGCGCCCCGGAAGTAAAAGTCGCTGAAGCCGGAAACCGCCAGGGAGTTCTTGTTGGTCGTGTCGTTCAGGATGTTCTGAACGCTGGTGCTGGAACTGGTGCTGAGATCCGTGCCTTCGATACTGGCTGCACGAACACCGGACAGACCAAGGCTTTGGGCATCGACGGTGGATGCGCTGAGATCGACCGCTACCGAACCGTTGGAGATTTCGCTGATTCCGCCGCTCGACTTGCCGCCGCCAATGAACACCGAGAGGTTTTTTGCAAAGAAACCGCCCGTGTTCAGGCCAATTGCCTGCGCCTGTCGATTAATTTCTGAAATTACGCTCTGGAACTCGGCGTTAAGAACCGTGCGGGATCCGGTGAAGGTACCGGAAGCGGATTGCGTCGCCAGAGTGCGGGCCCGGTCCAGGAGCTTTGAAATGTTGCTGAGGCCGCCGTCGATGATCTGTAACTGGCTCAGACCGTCATTGGCGTTGCGAACACCCTGCGTCAATACCGAAATATCGGAACGGTAGGCGTTGGCGATCGCCAGTCCGGCAGCGTCGTCGCCGCTGGCGACAATGCGCAGACCGGAGGTGACGCGACTAATGGTTTTGGCCTGCAGTTCGTTGCTAAGGCGCAGATTCTCCTGGGCCTGCATCGACGCGATATTCGTATTGATCTGAAAAGCCATTCTTCTCTCCTTGAAAATCTCACCGGAAATCCATTCCCGGCCCTGGAAGAGCGGGGACAGGTCGCTCTTCCACGAGGCCCTTATCGGTAAGGGGAGAGAAGGTATGAGCGAGTTTGAACCCTTAAGCTATCGCTGGGTTTGAAGCGAGCGTATCAGATTCTTCAACTCTTCCTCGGACAAGGACCGGGAAGCCTCTTGATTCTGCTGGGCTGCCAGTTTGATTTCCTTGCGCAGAATGGGCAAATGCCGGGGAGCGGCAATTCCGATCTTTACGCGCGAGGAAGAAATATCCATCACTTGCAGTTCAATCTCATCCCCGATGAGGATCGATTCTCCGGAACGGCGGCTGATTACGAGCATGACGATCTCTCCGGCTCCGGCAGGATTGGGTGTTGGTGAGAGTAGCCGGAATCTACTTGTATAGCCTGCACGCCCCGCCGAATGTCAGTGCGTATTACTACCGGCGCCAGGAGATTGGCTGTTAGAGGGCCAACTGGCGGGATCGTGAGGATGGCGAGACAGGCGATCTCCCCGCCGATTTCAAGCCGGGTATCAGGAGGAAGCTCCAATGCCTCCAGATACTCGGGGTGCAAGTTCAGGCGGTAGTTGGGATCGATCGACAGGACAGGAAGGGTGAGAAAACAAAGTCCGGCGTGGATCAGGCTTTGGAGAAAGATGATGGGAGCGGCCTCGGGACGATGGAGCACCAGAAATCGGGTATCACTCTCGAATGCCGGCACTCCGTATGGAAACTCAATCACTGCCTCTTCTGGATATTCGAGCAACCCGAATTGAACTGTTTGTGTCTGCGGCATCAGCCCTTCAAGAGGTAGTAGCAGGAATGAAAAAAATCTCTCACTTCAATTGGCGCCACGAGTGAGGAGCATGATCTTCACCGTGTGGAACATGATGTAGAAGTCCAGCGCCAGAGAGACATGCTTGATGTAATAGAGATCGTACTCGAGCTTGGTAACCGTATCCTCGAGGGTATTGCCGTACTTGTAGTTGATCTGGGCCCACCCGGTGATGCCGGGTAATACGCAAAAACGCTGGCGATAAAAAGGAATCTGCTCAGCCAGGGTTTTCACGAACTCCGGCCGCTCGGGCCTGGGGCCGACAATAGCCATATCCCCTTTGAGTACGTTGAATAGCTGAGGAAGCTCATCGAGGCGGAGCAGGCGCAGCCATCGCCCTACGGGCGTGATTCTTGGATCATCCTTCTGCGCCCAAACCGCGCCTGTTCTCGCTTCTGCATTCGCGTACATCGATCGGAACTTGTAGACCGTAAAGTGGCGGTTGTTGAGACCAACGCGGGTCTGGCGAAAAAGTACCGGCCCAGGCGAAGAGAGCCGTACGGCAATCGCGACGAGAATCATCACCGGCAGCGTCAGCAGGATTCCGACTGCGGCAATGGCCAGGGAAACGGTGCCTTGCAGGATGAGCGTCCGTTTCCGCGGTCCCCAGCCCGAGAAGATTAACTGAGAGGGGCGGAGATCGTGGAGGCAGACCCGGTTAAAGGCCGTCTCATAGAGACTCGATGTCTCTTCAACACGGATGCCTGAAAGGTTCAGATTTAGCAGTTCATAGACGGGAAGGCGCTGTCTGCGTTCAGACATGCCGACGACGATTCGGTCCGGCTTGACAACCTCCACCACTTCCCGCAGTTTTCGAATGGAGCCGAGGGATCGAATTTCCGAATCGTTGACGCCGTCTTCCTCCAGGTCCAGATACCCGACGCAGGTAAAGCCCAGCTCCGGATGCTCCTTGATCCGGCGTACAATTTGGCGAACACTGGGACTGATTCCGACAAAAAGAATCCGCTCGGCTCCGAGGACGCTGAAAACTAAACGCTGGTAAAGAATGCGCCATGCAGGCAGCAAAACGAGGCACAATCCGCTGCCGGCAATCATGATCCAGCGGGGCAGTCGCCAGTCCGCTTCGACATAGGCCAAACAGCCCTGAATCAGGAAGGCCACCCCAATAACGAGGCAGACCTGTTGCACCAGCAAGGTCTTCTGCCGAACGCGGATATTGTCGTAAAGATCGCTGAAGTATAAGCCAATGAGAATGCTGCTTGTAACGAGCAGCAGCCGCAGGAAACCGTCCTCAAAGAAGAGGTAGAACTGCAGCTCTTCTCCTATAAACCAGGCTGTGGCAGCCGTATAACAGCTCAGGATGAGTACAACTTCGGAGAAGATGAGACCGATGACACTGCTCGGTATAAAAACGCGAAAGAGTTGAATCATCGGACAGATTTTTGGATCCCTTCCGCCTGGAAGGGAGGATCGCTATGTGTTTAGCTTACACGACAAACGGTCGAATTTTTCGTAGTCCGGTAGATATTAACTTTAGTCCTAACCCTGATTCTCCAGAAGAACTTTAAGGGTTCCTGGGGTGGCGGCTTTTTCGAAACCACGACGCGCCTCGTGAAGAGGAACCGTTTCCGAAATGAAGCCGTCCAGCCGGATTTTGCGTGCCGAAAGCAATCGCAATGCCGGTTCGAACCTCCCGCAGCGGGATCCAACGAGGGTAATCTCATTCACAATCACCGGAGCGGTGTTCATTGAAACGGTTCCGTGAACCGTTGATTTCATGACAACAGTGCCGCGCGGTTTCACCATTTGAACGGCCTCGGTCAGCCCTGCGGCTGACCCTGTCGCGTCAATGACGATGTCGTAGGCTGCCTGAGGCCGCCGCTTTGCTGCCTCGGTCGAAATCCCGACGGCTTCGGAAAGCCGCAGCTTCTCCTTGTGACGCCCGTACTGGTGGACTTCTGCACCGTGGACGTGAAGCACTTGGGCGATGAGCAGGCCAAGTTTGCCGTCGCCCAGGACAGCCACCGGCTGCCGGCGGGCAATGCGGATCTGATCCAATATCTCACAGGCTGCCGCTAGCGGTTCAACAAAGACAGCCTCCTCGGTGGGGATCGAATTTGGCACGATATGCAAATTTCGTTCTGGCAAATCGATAAATTCTCTGAAAGCGCCCGGGTGTTTCACGATCCCCAGAACCGTCCGCTTCGGACAATGCCTGCCGAGATCCTGCAAGCACCATGAACACTTGCCGCAGGCAAGATTGATCTCTCCCACAACCCTCTTGCCGATAAGCTTTCGGTTCGTTGCCTGGACTACCTCACCGACGAACTCATGGCCGGGTGTGCCTCGAAAGCCGTAATAACCGCGCTGCAGCTCCAGATCGGTATTGCAGATTCCGCCATAAAGAAGCCGGATCAGGGCAAATCCCTCGCGCAGGCGAGGCCTGGGCTGCCGCCGGATGGCAATTTGTCCATCTTCCAAAATGACTGATATCAAGGGCTTTTGATTGTGACATGGGAGACGCTTGAAAAGCAAAGTCGTCTCCGCCGCTGAGGGATGGGAAAGAGTAGGAGAGCGGACCCTAGTTCAAGGGAGTGAGCTTACTGGCTCCTCATTAATGGCAGGCATACTTGTACGCACAAATAGACTGCTAACACTGTGGTCACGCCTATCATAGCGCCGACGAAAGAACTCGATGCGAGTGATAGGCTGACCGCGCCCCGGCTAAAGACTTCCGTATACCAGGTGAGGATCGAGGCGATTGTCACTTTCCCTGCAAGATACCCATTGTAAGCAGGAAATAACTTAGCCGAATAAGAGACAAGAAGAATGTAAACATTGAGTGCTGTGAACAACGCTACCAGCTGCTTTCCGAGCCTGCCTGACGAAGAGGCGCCGATCAGAGATAACGCGAGTAGTGGAACAAGCAACGGCTGCATGTACCATGGGCTCGCTCCCGCGGATCGCCCATTGGTGAAAAGATAGCTTGCGACGGTAGCGTAGGCCAGGGCTCCTATGAATACAACCGTTGATGCAAGCACAATGGCGTCTCGTCCCCATACTGTTTTCCGCAGACGGTATCGACAGTACATAATGAACATGATTCCCAGCAGTGCGAGATGCATATTGATGGTTGTGTCAGAAAAAGTATTGAAGGAGTTGTTTCCTGTCCACACGCTGGCGCGAGCCATATAAGCAATGCTCGATAGCCAGGGAACCTCAAGAAGGTTAGCAATAACGGCTCTTACTCCGATCCCATTTGCAGCCTCTACTGTTCCAGACACAGTGTTATAGAGAAGAACGTTTCGACAATACCAGGGGATCGAGACGCCTAACATAGCCAGTCCGGCGATCAAGGAGGAGTACTGGCGATCACGCATCAGGCGCCAGGCAAAGATAAGGAAGAGAACGGGCAGAACCGCAAGAAAGTAAGCCTTGGAAAGGAGGCCGATGGAGGTTAGCATGCCTGCCGTGGCTGCACTGAGCGGGGTGCCGGTTCGTACATACCGGCAGAGTGCCGCGTTCCAGGCGATGAATGTTGGGACACTGAGCCAATCGTTCGCCACGTGAGCCACCGTCGCATAAAACATCTGATGAGAGAATGTGCACAGCAAGAGAGCGGAAACCCAAATGCCGTATAAGCTGAGCTCGGAGGCCAGCCACAGTGCGGAAGCAGCCGTCAGGCCAACGCTAAGGATCCCGGCAAATAGCCGAAGGGCAAGAACCCGGTCCGTGATGGATACGCGCTGCAAGGCGGTTTCGAGAGGCGCGAGGATCATGTAGGCCAGAGGCGCCTGATGCGCTTCGTAGTTGTGGAAGTCGCTAGGTTGATGCCGGAGCTGTGGGTCAATGTGTTGGAGGCGTCGCAACCGATCCTCTTGCTGATGCTGGGGAAGCGTGTAGAACACGTCGTAGGTCATCAGAGTAGGAATATTGGAGCGGACTACGTGGCTGGCCGGCGCTAGCTGGAGTGACTGCAGCACTTCCGCAGAAAGCGTGGTCGTGCCGAGCTGCGGCAGCCGGTGCTCAGTTCCGAGATGCTGAACATAGGCGAAATGAAAGGGCTCGTCGAACCCTTCCCAGAGCGGCAGGAGCGCAGAATACGTGATGGCGTTAAGAATGCCAAAGGTCACAATGAGCCCGTATCGAGCTCGCCATTCGACGAGAGTACGCACTAAACAATTATTGACGCGGGGTGTGCAGAGTCCGGTGTTGGGACGGAGGGGTTACAGGTTCCGGCAGGTACGCCGGGCCTGAACGCCAGCGGCAGTCCTGACGCTTCGCCCTTGGCAGCCAGTTCAGCGGATCCGGAGCACGCCGTAAATCCACCCATGCGTCCGGCCGATCTGCAGGGCGGCCCCCGCGACAGACCGCCTGGACCTGGCAGGTTGTTAAATCACACTGGCGGCTGGAAAAGCAGGCAGTACCCGAGACTCCCTATTAATCTACTAGGATCATCGGAAGAGGTTCTGGACTTGGCGGCCTCCGTCAGCTATCTTTATGTATTGCCTTGTCAGAAAACGTCGTAGCTAAACCCGTCGTTAGGGCTATCACATAGCCACCACTTCAGCAGGGTGGTCGATAGATCTTTGAGCAAGCCGTAGTGAGGGCGAGGCTGGAAAGGGCGAACAGCTTGTCAAGGCAGTCTGTACCGTTGCCATTTTTCCTGGCTCAGGCGCCAGGGGCTCTGAGGGGCGCAGTATACGCAACGGGCAGAAACACAAGAGTTTATTTCTTCGGTCTTCGTACAAAGCCGTGTAACGTGATGAAGGGCTGAGAAGCATGGTCAACTTCTTCCCTCCTCCCTCAGGATGCAGGGCTGAACAGCATGGGTGAAGCCGAATCAGGGAATTTGTCGCATTAGGTCTTGAGCCTGAATCGACCTCGGGAGCGCAAGGATGATTACCGGTTTGCTGCTGATGAGCTTTCTGGTCGGACTAATGGTGGGGCTGACCAGTATGGGGGGAGCGGCGCTGATGACGCCGTTTTTGATTCTTGTTCTCGGAGTCCGTCCCGTCCTTGCTGTAGGCACCGACCTGGTCTACGGTTCTTTAACCAAAATCGCTGGCGCCTGGATGCACTGGAAACAGGGCACTGTAGATCTGAGGGTCTGTTTCCGGATGGCTGTTGCCAGTGTTCCTTGCGGCATCCTCGGGGTCCTGTCAATGTCAGAGCTTCACAAGCTCGGCCTGGACATCGATCAATATGTCCGTACTGCTCTTGGAATCGCTCTGCTTCTCGTGGCCTTGATCGTATTTGCCAAGGCCTTCGGATTCACCCCGAATCCCCGGTGGGGAGATTTCATCTTAAAGCACGAAAAACTGGCAACAGTCCTCTGGGGTGGGATAATCGGATTTGCTGTAGGTTTCACCTCGGTCGGCAGCGGCTCGTTGATTGCGCCGTTTTTGATGATTTTGTTTCCCAAGAATCCGGCTCGAGTTGTTGGAACAGACGTCTTTCACGCTGCCATTCTGGTGACCGCAACGGCGGCGTTTCATTCTAATGCCGGCAACGTGGACTGGCAGCTTGTGCCGATCCTGCTGGCAGGGTCCATTCCCGGCGTACTGGTCGGAAGCTACCTCGCTCCAAGACTGCCCGCGAAGACTCTCCGCGTCGGGCTGAGCGTCCTGCTGTTTGCTACCGGCTGGAAACTGGTCAAATTTATATAGGTAGTAAAAAACAAAGGATTTCTTGGAGGAGGACAATCCCCGGGTGTCGAAGAACGCCGAACTGATTCAGCCTTACGGGGGGTATCTCGTAGATCTGCTGGTGGGCGAGGAGGAGCGCCGGGAGCTGATGAATCAGGCGAAGGGACTTCACTCCCTGCAGCTTTCCCCGCGGTTGATGTGCGATCTGGAATTGCTTGCAACCGGCGGCCTTTCTCCGTTGCGTACGTTCATGGGCAAGCGCGATTACCTTTCGGTAATCGAACGGATGCGCCTGGCCGACGGGACGCTGTTTCCTATCCCCGTCACTCTTCCCGTGAGCAGTCTGGATGGAATTCAGGAAGGCAAAGGCCTCGCCCTCCGCAGCCCCAAGAACAATCTGATTGCGATCCTCCAAGTAGAAGAGATCTACGAGGCGGAGTTCGAAAAGGCAGCCCGGGCCATCTGCGGATCCGTGGATGACGCGCATCCGCTGGTCTTGGAAATGCGGTCGTGGGGAAAGTACCGGTTGAGCGGTCCGCTGAAGGTGGTGGAGCTGCCGCGCCATCCGGATTTTCCGGAATTGAGGAGGACCCCGGCCGAGACGCGCCTCATCCTGTCGGCTTTAGGCAACCCGAATGTGGTGGCCTTTCAAACACGGAATCCCCTCCATCGGGCTCACGAAGAACTGACAAAGCGAGCGGCCGATTCCCTGAACGCAACCCTGTTGCTCCATCCCGTCGTGGGCCTGACGAAGCCTGGCGATATTGACCACTACACCCGTGTCAGGACCTACAAGACCGTGGTTGAGCGGTATTACGATCCGAACCGAACAGTTCTCAGCCTGTTACCGCTGGCTATGCGCCTGGCGGGCCCTCGTGAAGCCATTTGGCATGCGATCATCCGCCGGAATTTTGGGGCAAATCACTTCATTATTGGGAGGGACCATGCCGGTCCGGGCAGGGATTCTCAGGGGAAACCCTTTTACGGACCATACGAGGCTCGGGAAGCACTGGCGAAGTACAGCGAGGAGATTGGCGTCACTCCATATCCTTTCGATGAATTGGTGTACCTGCCGGAGGAAGGGCGTTATACCGAAATCACAGCGGTCCCCGAAGGTGCAACTACGCTCTCGATTTCAGGCACCGAGGTCCGGAAAAAGTACCTGGCCGAAGGACTCCCCTTGCCGGACTGGTTTACCCGCCCGGAGACAGCCGAGATTCTAGCCGCAGCCTACCCGCCCCGCCGCAAGCAGGGATTTTGTCTTTGGTTCACTGGCCTGCCCTCGGCCGGAAAGAGTACTGTCGCCGAACTCGTTACTGTGCTGCTGATGGAACGCGGCCGTCAGGTCACGGTCCTCGATGGCGATGTCGTTCGAACCCACCTGTCTAAAGGTCTTGGTTTTTCCAGGGAAGACAGGGATGTCAATGTGCTCCGCATCGGATTTGTGGCGAGTGAGATTGTGCGCCATAACGGTGTGGTGATTTGCGCCGCGGTCAGTCCCTACAGGTCCACGCGCAACCAGGTGCGTAACATGATGCGCGACGGTTCCTTTATTGAAGTGTTTGTAGATACGCCCGTGGAAGTTTGTGCACAAAGGGATGTAAAGGGCTTTTATGCAAAGGCGCGGGCCGGAGAGATCAGGGGGTTTACGGGAGTTGATGATCCCTATGAGCCGCCCCTCAATCCAGAAGTCAGACTGGTAACCGCGGAAGTGACGGCCGAGGAAAATGCGCGAATCGTTATTCAATATCTGGAGAGTCAAGGATTTCTCGAGCCGGAATCGGAATTCTTCGACAACCAGGCGCACCGGATGGCAGTTGCACTCTAGTCCCTTGATTGCCTGGCGGGCCGAGGCGGATTGATGCATCGGGTCGTCATCACTGGAATGGGACTGAGCACATCGCTCGGTCCTTGTCTTTCTACATGCTGGCAGGCGCTCGTTGAAGGGCGGTGCGGGATTGCGCCTATCAGTTTTTACGATCCTTCCCAGTACGACATCAAAGTAGCGGCGGAATGCCCCTATGTACCTGCTGAAGTGGATGCCGATCGGGCGCCCAGGGAGTGGTGCCGGCGGTACGTAAGGCTGTTCTATTCCGTTGCGCAGGAAGCCTATCGGGATGCAGGGCTGGAGGAGGATCCGCTGCCGTCATCCGAGATCGGAATTGCCGGCGGAGGGAGTGTCAACTGGATTGATGTCGTGCAATTGCGAAGGGAATACTTTGACTTCCGCACAGAGGACGGCAAGGCGCTCGATCTCAAGCGATATCCAGTGAAGGGGCAGTCGCAACGCGGCTATTACCGGCGGATGGGAGAGATGATGCTGGCCGTTCCAGCGCGGCTTCTGCGGCTTGGCGGACCGCAATTCATGATGGATACGGCTTGCGCTGCCAGTGCTCACGCCATTGGAGAGGCATACCGTCTGGTAAAGCGGGGCAAGGTCCGGGCGATGCTGGCAGGTGGAAGCGCTGCTCTGGTGAATCCCATTGGCATCCTGGCTTTTGCGTTGCTTGGTGCATTGAGCAAAAGCGGCAATCCAGAGGAAGCATCGCGTCCCTTTGATCGGTTAAGAGACGGTTTCGTCATGGGCGAGGGAGCCGGGGCGATTGTCCTCGAAAGTTTGGAAAGCGCTAAGGCTCGCGGGGCCCGCATTTACGCCGAATTAGTTGGCTACGGCTCGACTTTGAATGCCTACTCTCTGAGCGATCCGTCACCTGATGGAAACAGCGAGGCAAGGGCCATGAGGCTGGCTCTCGAGGAGGCGGGCATGACGCCGGAGCAAGTGGACTATGTAGCCGCACACGGCACGTCGACCCCGAAGAATGATGCCGTCGAAACAACCGCAATAAAGCTTTGTTTTGGCAAACACAGTCCCAAGCTTCTTGTTTCTTCGATTAAAGGGCATATCGGACACACAATCTCGGCGGCAGGCGTGTGTAATCTGATCTCTGCCGTCAAGTCGATGGGCGAAGGCCAAGTGCCCCCGACTTTGAACTTGCGTAATCCGGACCCTGGGTGTGATCTTGACTATGTTCCGAATCACAGCCGGAGGGCAACAGTACGGGCAGCATTAGTGAATGCTTTCGCCTTTGGCGGCCAGAATGCAGTGCTCGCCGTAAAAGCTTGGGATACATAAAACGTTGCTGACGTAGAAGCTCATGACAGAACAGGAAATCCTGCAGCAGTTCCAAGGTATCGTTGCCAAGAGCCTGCAGATCGATCCGAGTGAAGTCACACCGGATGCGGCTCTTGATGATCTTGGCGCCGAGTCGCTGGATCTCATTGAGATCAGCATGCAGACAGAATCAGAGTTCAATATCTGGCTCCCCGAGAAATCGATTCTGAAGACAGCTGAGGAGATTTTCGGTCCCGGGGTCCTGGTGAATAACGGACTTCTCACTGAGACTGGTAAGGCGCTTCTTCGCCGCCGTCTCGATGAATCAGAGCACAAGCTCCTTGACGGCGAGGTTACCGTCGATCAGGTGAACAAGCACTTCCTCAAGGTCAAAACCTGGGTGCGCATGATTCATAGCCTGGTCCAGCAGTCTCCTCAGAATTGCGAGGCCTGCGGAGGAGCAATGGTAGCAAGCACCGGCTTCCGTGTGAAATGCAAGGATTGCGGCCGAGAAGTGACGCTGCTTTCCGGTGACGAACTCAACCGCGAGTGGGTGAAGCAATATTATCGCGAGGAGTATGAGCAGGCGCAGGCTGCACCAGAAGCACCCCAAGGGTAGCCATTTGCCGGCTGCTTCCATCTAACCCATGCAAAGCGTCGCAATAACCGGAATTGGTCTGGTAACTCCTCTTGGTCTTTCACTTCGGGAGAATGTGACCCGACTTCGCGGGCTCGATTCCTGCATCGGGCGCCTGGACCGGTTTGAGGTGAGCGAAGACTTGTGCCAGGCCAGCGGAGCAGTTCGGGACTTCCCTGTAAACGAAGGACTCCGGCGGCCCAAGCAGACAAAATTCATGAACCGCGGAGTCCAATTCGCAATGCGAAGCGCGCTGGAGGCAATGGCATCGAGCGGTTTCACAGTGGGGCAAATACCTCCGGAGCGGATCGGTATCTATGTCGGAAGCGGGCAAACCGGGATGGAACCCGAGCAGTTTCTAGGTTCCCTCAGCTTTGCCTGGCAGGATGATTCAGAGCGTGATTATAAGTCTCTCGGCGGGCGTCCTTCGCGGCTGATCGATCGTTATTTTTCCCTGCGCACTTTATCGAACGGCGGCGTTGGCATGCTCTCTGTCGAGCTCGAAGCAAAAGGTCCGAGCGCAAACTACGTACACAGTGAAACAGCGGCGGTGATGGCCTTGCATACCGCCTGTTATGACCTCCTGGAAGGACGCTGCGATGTAGCCGTTGCAGGCGGCTACGACTCTCTTCTGCTTCCGACCGTATGGGGAGATTACCAGCGCGCCGGCATGCTCTCCACGGATCCTCCGGAGGTCGCCTACCGGCCTTTTGATGTAAGCAGGTCCGGCCTGGTGCCGGGAGAGGGCGCAGGATTTTTTGTGCTCGAGCGGCGTGAAAGTGTGGAAGTAAGAGGTGCGCGGGTTTACGGAGAACTGATCGGCCTGGATTGCGGCGGAGATGGCATCGAGCGGCAGATCAGCAGGTTGATTGACGGGAATAGGATTGACTTCGTAGTGGCGCGAGGCCTCGGAACAGTGAAGGAGGATGCCTGCGAACTCCGCGAGCTGCAGAATGTCCTGCCGCAACATGTTCCGGTAACTGCGCTCAAGAGCCGGACCGGCTACCTGGGCGCGGCCACCGCCGCGGTTGAACTTGCTCTGGGTTTGTCAGCGGCTGCGGAGGGGTTTCTGCCCGCGATCGCACGGTTGGAGAATCCGGAACCCGATTGCCACCTGGATCTCGTGATGCGGGAGCCTCGCAGAGTGTCTACCCCCGCCTGCGGCCTGTTTCTATCCCGATCACTCATGGGCACAACCGGGGTGATCGTTGCAAAGGCCTACCCAGCAGCCTCTTAAGATCGCCCTGTCATAAAGTCGGGGCATTCTGTGGTGTCTGAGCGGGGGACCGAGGCGCTTGCGGTAAGCCAGCCGCTCACTGAGAGCGCGGGCCAAACAGAATGACGGCAGCTCCGAGAAAACAAACACCTGCGCCCAGCAGGTCCCATTGATCCGGCTTTGTTTCCTCTACAAGCCAAAGCCACAGCAAGGAGGAAAGAATATAAATTCCGCCATAAGCTGCATAGGCACGGGCTGCAGCCGTTGTCTCGATGCGAGTCAGAGCCAACGCAAAGATAACGAGGGATACAATGCCGGGAACGATCCAGAGAGGATGCTTACCCAGGCGAATCCACGCCCAAAACGCGAAGCAACCGGCGATCTCGGCAAAGGCAGCAAGCACGTACCAAAGCAGTGATCTCATTCGACAATCAAAGTCTTGCAGTCTGAGTGGGATCGCATCAACAGGCATGCTCATAACGGCGGGAGGCGACCTTCTGACGGGAGAGCGGGAGCATTATGTAATTGGCTTTAGATGAGAGCGGTTTGGGGAGGATAATACAGTTTCTATTGGATCCAACACGTGTGAACCCCCATAGAATCCTGATCATCCTGGGCACTCGCCCCGAGGCCGTCAAGTTATGCCCCGTGATTCGATATTTGCGCATGAACCCGGATGACTTTGATGTTCGGGTATGCGTGACCGCCCAACATCGGGACCTGCTGGACCAGGTCCTGTGTGTCTTCGGTGTACGGCCTGATCATGATCTGAATGCGATGCGGCCCGCGCAATCGCTGTTCGCATCGACCAGCCGCATTCTGTCCGGTCTCGAAGGCGTTCTTGCTGCGGAGCGGCCGCACCTGGTGCTGGTACAAGGCGATACGACGACGACATTGTGCGGCGCTTTAGCTGGCTTTTACGCCCGCGTGCCTGTGGCGCATGTCGAGGCGGGCTTACGCACTGGGGATCCTGGACAGCCTTTTCCCGAGGAGATGAACCGCCTGCTGGTGACGCGCCTGGCGGCGCTGCATTTTGCAGCAACTCCAGGAGCCGCTGAGAATCTGGCGAAAGAAGGAGTTGCGCCTGAGTCGGTATTCGTCACCGGAAACACGGGAATTGATGCTGTCTTGCAGGTGCGCGATCTGTTGATCAAAGGGGAGTTGTCGTCCTCTCGTTCCTGGGCGCATCTCAACGGCTCGAAAAAGCTGATTGTGGTGACAGCACATCGAAGGGAAAGCTTTGGCGCTGGTTTCGAGCGGATTTGCGAGGCGTTAGCGCGGCTGGCCGCCCGTGAAGACGTCGAGATTGTCTATCCGGTTCATCCAAATCCAAACGTTACCGAACCGGCGAGGCGATACCTATCGGCTCTGCCGAACGTGCATCTTACCGAACCGCTCGATTATGTGGAATTTGTCGACTTGATGTGTCGTGCCTATCTGCTGCTCACAGATTCCGGCGGCATCCAGGAAGAAGGCCCATCACTCGGGAAGCCGATTCTGGTACTGCGAGAGAAGACCGAGCGCCCGGAAGCGGTTGAAGCCGGGACTGTACGGCTGGTTGGCAGCGATACGGCCCGGATTGTGACGGAGGCATCGCGGTTGCTCGACGATCCGGAGGAGTATCAACGCCGCGCCTGGATTCACAATCCCTATGGCGACGGCCGGGCCAGCGAGCGTATTGCCGAGGCGATCCGCCAATTCCTATCGAAGAAATCGCACGTGGCGCGATCTGCAAATGCTATGAGGGGGTAGGACACGCCGGTAATTATCTCGAGTCTGATTGCTACAGCCCGACTCTTGCCGCGGCATTCTCCCGAAATAGAGAGCCTTCCCGAATGTAGCGACGGAGAACGGGTAAGGGCCTAGCACAAAGATTCCTGCAAAAACGGACATAGGAACGTAGGCTATCCAACACATCGAATTGCCGGTCAACTCCTGCCCTGTGCTCCTCTCCAGCCCATCGCCGCTTCAACCGCCTGCGGTAGACTGAACATCTTCATTTCCATGCCAGTTGGAGGAGGGCAGTTGTGGCCTCAATCGAAAGGACTGCGTACCCGCGCTTCCGGAATGAGCCGAACGCGCGGGATCTTCAGGACCTGTTCACACCGGTGCCGGACGAGATCGGCTTTGCCCGGTCGCTCGTCCGCGAAAACAACGAGCACTTCTTTGCCGCCGTCCTGCTGCTGAAGTGCTTGCAGTACCTGGGCTATTTTCCCGAGTTGTCCGCGATTCCCGCAGCAATCGTGAACCACGTCCGCATCTGCCTGCGACTATCGCCGGACACCACGCCAGCGTACGATCAGACCCGCACGATGCGCCGTCATCAAACGGCCATCCGCGAATACCTGCAAGTGCAGCCACGACACAGCCGCGAAGCGAGAAAGATTGCGGTGCGAGCCGTGTTCGAAGCGGCGCAGGTGGTCGTGAATCCGGCGGACCTCATCAATGTGGCAGTCGAACAGCTGCGCCTCGAACAATGCGAGCTGCCGAACTTCGCCACGCTCGACCGGATGGTGAATCGCGTCCGGGCGGTCGTTCACCGGCGTGTGTTTGCGCAGGTCCTGCGGAAGCTCAACCCGGAAGATATAGCCCGGCTCGATGGATTGCTGAAAACCACTGAGGTCGTGCAGCGGCACACGTCGTTTCAGGAGATCAAGGAAGCACCGAAGAAGCCGTCATTGACTCACCTGGACGCCATTCTGAATCACCTGACGTGGCTGGAAACTCTGGGCGACGTGGATTCGCCGCTGAGCGGTATCCCGCCGGCGCTGCTCCAACATTTCGGAACGGAGGCGAAGGCGCTGCACGCGGGCGAACTGCGGGAAGTGCAGGCGCCCAAGCGCTACACGCTGCTGTTGTGCCTCATCCAGCGCATGCGAGTCCGTACCCGGGATAATGCCGCGGAGATGTTCGTGAAGCGCATGGACAAGATCCACCGGCAGGCGCGGGAACGGCTGCTCGAGATTCAGGCGCGCCAGCGGGAGAAGACGGAGAATTTGGTCGCCGCCCTCGCCGGGGGCATCGAGGCGGTCCGGAGCGATGATTCCAGTGAATCGAAGGTCCAGCGGATCGGGCAGGTGTTTGCGGAACGCGGCGGCATCGACCGGCTGCAGGAAGACTGCGAAGCGGTGCAGGCATGGAGCAACAACAACTACCTCCCGCTGCTCGGCCCGCCCTACAGGCGTCACCGGTACCTGCTGTTCCGTCTCATCGGCGCGCTGCAGTTCGTTTCAACGACTCAGGACCGGTCTCTGCTGGATGCGCTCACTATCGTCAAGGCAAACCAGAACCGCCGCGCCGAATGGATTCCCGCCGAAGACATCGATCTCAGCTTCGTCGGCGAGCGCCGGTGGAATGATGTTGTCTTCCGCGTGCGGAACGGAAAACGCGAAATGCACCGGAGACAGTTTGAGATCTGCGTCTTCACGCACCTGGCGCTCGAACTGAGGACTTGCGATATTGCCGTTCCCGGCTCGGAACAATACGCCGACTACCGCGAGCAGCTTCTGCCGTGGGCCGAATGCGAGCCGCTGGTCGAGAGCTACTGCAGGAAAGTCGGGCTACCTCCCACAGCTGACGAGTTCGTCCGGCAACTGCGGACGGAGCTCGACTCCGTCGCGGCGGAAGTGGATGCTGGCTTCCCGAGCAACACGGCCGTGAGTATCAATAAGGATGGCGAGCCGGTGCTCAAACGCCCGGCGGCAGACAAACCACCCGCATCGGCCACGGAGCTGGAGGCGGCGGTTCTTGCGTTTCTGCCGGAGCGGAGCCTGCTCGACATGGTCTGGTTTACAAACCTCGTGACCGGCTTTGTTCGTCAGTTCGGACCGATTTCCGGGCTTGAAGCCAAGCTCGACAACATCGAGGAGAAGTACTGCGCGGGCGTATTCGCAATGGGCTCCGGCATGGGGGTGATGCAAGGCGCTCGCCACATGCGCGGGCTGGTCAGCGCCGCAACCCTTTCGCTGATCAACCGCCGGCATGTGACCGTCGAAAAGCTCGACGCCGCGCACCGCGACATTCTGGACGCGTACAACCAGTTCGAGCTGCCCCGGTGCTGGGGCTCGGGCAAGACGGCGGCGTTCGACGGCCGTTTGTTCGAGCTGTCGGAACAGAACCTCCTCGCGGAACTGCACTTCCGCTACCGGCTGAAGGGTGCGGTCGCGTTTCAGGTCGTCAGCGACTTGTACATCGCTCTGTTTACCCACTTTATTCCGCCGGGCGTCTGGGAAGCGATCTACATCATCGAGGCGCTGATGAAGAACCGCTCGAAGATCCAGCCCGACACCGTTTTTGCCGATACACAGGGGCAGTCGACGCCGGTGTTCGCCTTTACATACCTGCTCGGCATCAAGCTGATGCCGCGGATTCGCAACTGGAAAGACCTAAACTTCTTCCGGCCCTCAAAAGGCGTGCACTACACGCATATCGACGGCCTGTTCAAAGAGCCGATCGACTGGGATCTGATCCGGACCCACTGGCGGGATCTCATGCAGGTTGCGCTCTCGATCTACACCGGCCGCATCTCTTCGCCCATTTTGCTGCGCAAGCTGGGCCACTACAGCCGCAAGAACCGGCTGTACCAGGCGGCGCAGGAACTCGGCCGGGTGCAGCGGACGATCTATCTGCTGCGCTGGATTTCGGACATCTCGCTGCGCAGCTGCGTCACGGCAGGAACCAACAGCGTCGAGGGGTATCACGCGCTGACGAAATGGCTCCAGTTCGGCGTCGAAGGCGTGATTCAGGAAAACGATCCCGACGAGCAGCAAAAGCGCGTCCGCTATCTGGGTCTGCTGGCGTCGGCGCTGATCTTCTGGAACGTGGTCGAGATCAGCCGTGCGCTTGAGGAGCTGGTCAGTCAGGGCTATCCCGTGAACAAGGCGGATCTGGCTTACCTCAGCCCGTACATTACCCGGCACATCAAGCGATTCGGGGACTACACGATTCACACGGATCTGGCGCCCGGTCCCATTCGCCACGAGTTGGCGCTCACGCGCAAAAGCCCCCGCCGGGCGGTCCAGCAGGAACTGCCGTTTGCCATGAAGGCGTAGCCATGCCGGAGCGCAAAACGGTCGAGACCGCGTTCGGCGCCGTTGACAGGAAGGCGCTCGAAACGCTGCAGAATTCGTTCGACACGCGGCGGCTGCTCGATGCCGTAGACGCCATCGACCAGATCCGCGCCCGCATCGACGGCCTGCGGGACGATCTGCTCGATCTCCACCGCATGGCGGCGGAGGTGATCAACGAAGACTACGACACCCGTCCGGCGCGGGAGGAGCCGATCTGGGAACTGGCGGAGACGCTCGCCTGCGAGATGCTGGAGTTCGCGGACGGCCTGCGCGAGGCGCACCACACAGTCGAAGAGCTGGAGTCGCTCGCCCCCGGCGAGGACTGGGACGAAGACGAGGCGGAGGAGTGAAGATAACTCGACAGGTAAGCCACTGGTTCGACCAGTGAGACTCGAAGAGGTTAACCGTTCCGAGAGTAGAATCCTCCCCAAGTGGCTTGGTGAAACCGCAAGGAGAGGATGTAGTGTCAGAGACTTACCAGAGCCTATCCCATTCAAAATGGGACTGCAAGTACCACGTTGTGTTCGTGCCCAAGCGGCGGCGAAAAGCCATCTTCGGCCAGACGCGTCGGCAACTGGGTGCGATTTTCCATGCGCTGGCTCGGCAAAAGGAGTGCCGGATTATCGAGGGGCACCTGATGCCGGACCACGTACACATGTGCATCGCGATTCCCCCAAAGCACCCGGTAGCATCGGTGATCGGGTTTCTGAAGGGGAAGAGCGCCGTTCGCGTCGAGGATCAGGAGGTCGAGTTCCGGTGTCGCAAGCCCCTGTCACCCGGTACCAACGGTTGTGGATCGGCCTGAAGTGGCTCGTACGGTGCCTCGAACAGGATGTCTCGATTCACTCGCACCGTGAACCTGTATCCAACCGGTACCTTGATCGTTGGTGTGATCGGCTTGCCAGATGGAATTTGGGCGTTCGGCGCGATGCCGGTACACCAGTTCGTAACGGTCGCGGAACGCTGCCTCACCCTCGTGGGCGAGCGTGACATCGCTGGATCGAGACCGCGAACCATCGTGTAGACGCTTGCGTAGGACGGTGCCGGCCATTGTCGCTCCGTCGTCATGGCGAGCACCCGCCGATAGATGGAGGCAACGGAGGGCTTGGGTTTACGGAGGAAGAGTCCTTCAACGAACTTTACAACTTCGGCGGGAACTTTTCGTTGGCCGAGGTCCGCACGTGGCAACCGTGCGAGTCCGGCCACGCCTGAGGCACGATACCGGGCCAGCCAGCGTTGGGCGGTTCGCAACGGTACACCGGCCTCAAGTGCGGCTCGCGGTAGAGGAACGTCACGCTCAACATGCGGCTGCGCAGCACGCGGAAGCGAGCCATTGCTTCTTGCCGCTGAGTTTCCGTCACCTCCGTCAGGACCGGAGTCTGATCCCCCGAGGGCATGACGCACCTCCGTTACGCAACCCGCGCCGGCCGGAAACCAATGTCCGTAAGGCGATCCTTGAACGGACAGCCTCCGCCCGCTCGAGATTTCGCCCAAAATCCGAATAAGCAGTGTCTCATTTAGATGGTACGATTTACTTCTCACTAGCGGGTCCGCTAACGTACAGCTACAATGCCCAAAACACTCGTCTGTTCCACGGATGAACAGGACCTGACCGCTCAACGCGCCACGCTCGTGGAGCTTGGCGTTGCACCCAACCGCATTTACATCGATCACGGACTGACGGGAACAAATCGCTCGCGACCGGGTCTCGACTAGGCACTGGCCGCTGTGCGCCGCGGGGATACGCTGGTCGTCCCGAAGCTCGACCGACTGGCTCGTTCGGTTCCTGACGCCCGCCAGATTGCCGACACGCTGGTCGAGCGCGGTGTCGCACTGGCCCTCGGCCAGACTCGGTACAACCCGGCCGATCCAATGGGGAAGATGTTCTTCAACATTCTGGCCACGTTCGCCGAGTTCGAAGCCGATCTGATTCGGTTGCGCACGCGGGAAGGAATGGCGGTCGCGCGCGCCAAGGGGAAGCTCCGAGGTAAGAAGCCGAAGCTGTCGGACAAGCAGCAGAAGGAGCTGCGCCGAATGCACGGTACGGGCAAGTATTCGATCAGCGACCTTGCCGAGTTGTTTTCCGTGTCTCGGCCGACCGTGTATCGAACTTTGAGGCGCGTCTCGGCTGTGTGATGTAGCCGCTGCACACGTCCAGCGGCGCGCCAATTAGCGATAAAGATTCACCGCCATTTATCGCTGAAAGTCACACATATCCGGATTGCGACGAAGTTCGGGAAAACGGACGTTTTTCCGAACCTCCTGTGGGCCCGGCTGTATCCGGTTTCACTTATGAGCAGGAGGTCCCTATGCAGCGGGAGTAGGAGGCGGATGTTTGGCGGGTGTTCTTAAGCAGTCTACGTCAATTAGTACTTCGCGTTCAATGTTGATGCCCGGCAGACCGCGGCGTAGATGCCCTGTCTGATGGCATTCTCCGACAAGCTCCCGTCACGCGCCTCACAGAACTTGCAGAGAACATTCAAAGCCGCCACAAATCGATCCTGTTCCTGCATGGCATGCTCTGCATTCGCGAGGAGCTGCGAGATATCTCTTAAGAATAATTCTCGCATTCCCGCTCGAGCGGATGGCGGAGCGGATGTGAGTCTGCTGCGGTAGGAACTGACGATGACACGTGCGGGTGTGCCAGGCGCAAAGAACGGCCCCACGGTGATCCGGGGCTGTGACTGGTGCTCCATGCTGATATACGGCAGCAATGCCCGAACAATCTCGGACGGTAATCTCGCCAAAGCCGAATCATCCGGCCATTCTCCGAACGTATAGCTATACACGATGCCGGGAGTATACAAGCTATCGAGAGCAAAACCGGAGAGGGTTTCTCCGGGGGTGATGAAGGCAGCGGCATCGAGGGAGCGATACCAACTGAGGATGGCACCACTTGAGGCACCATCCAGACCGTGGGCGACTTGAGAAATCCGCGATACCACTGTGGCCGAGTTCCAGAACTTCGGCTGCACAGTTCTACCTACGGCCGCACTCGCGGGCAGGACGAGATCCCAATTATTCACCCGTTGTTTCGCCGATTTGCCGTTCCTAACGCTGTACTGGAAATGGAACTTTCCGTCGTCGGTGGACGTGATTGTAACCCCGATCTCCGGGACCACTTGGTTTCGGAGTGGAACCACGACAGACGTGCCACTCGGTCGCCCATCGCTGCCGATCATGTCTACCCGAATATATCCTTCATCGATATGCGGCTCCACGCGAGCGCGCTCGCCGCTGTCCCTCAGAGGAACTACTGATTGCGCGTATTCGGCTTTCGCAGCCAGCGTGCCAGACACACTGGCTGCGAAAGCATAAAGCGATACGACAACAGCCCGAAGGCCGGCATCAACGCGCATCCGATTCACTTACCTGTCCCCAGTGTCGCAGTCAGCACCGTTTGCAGGAGCACGTCTTCGTAAGACAAGGGGCGTGCTGAAGTATGTACTTCAGGCTTTGTGGCGATTTCCTCCACCGGGCGGTCAAACGGAGCAACTGCGTCCATATACGCTCGTAGCCGGTCGCGGACTTCCAGAGTGTACGGTGTGCCCCGGACCTCAGACCACATAGCTGCTTGTGCATGAAGATCGACAGCAACAGCGAACGGGTTCACCTCTGGCGCGTATTTCGGACCGACTGTGAGCACAGAAACGGATGCCAGCGTTCCCCTGTCAAGCCGCTCGATACTAGCCTTAACAGGTGCCGGAAGGTCATTGACCGAAGACCTGTCTACCGGGCTTCCCTGAAATACCATCTCTACAATTCCGGGCTTGGCGGGAGTTCGAAAGCTCATCTGTACCGTTCCGTTTCGTGTCTGCTGCGGCGACATTGCCTTCCAGACAGGTCCGATGTGCTCTTCCGCATTCCGTAGTAGTGTGAAATTCCAACCCGGCGTGTTGACTGGAGCTTTCACGCTTTCGAGCGCCTCAATAGAACGCATTCGCAGTGCAACACGGTCCAGTGCGACTGCGGCGATGCCACGGTTTGTTACGGTATAAGAGTACAAATATTCTCCGTTCTCAAGTGTGGCTACCTGTACGTCTATTACGGGCGCTACTTGTGCTGGAAACGTGACGGGAAATTCGATGCGACCGTTACTTCCGGCGCGACGTACAGGATCGAGAGCCCCCGGATAAGAAACAACATATTCCCCGGGGGCTTTCAGGAACACATACTGATCCTGCATGTCCAGCCGGAAGCTTCCGTCCAGCGGATACGGCGGAATGGGTGAAATCGCGGCCCGCACCCCGTTCACCTGCGAATACGCACACAGCGAGCCGATAAAAAGAAGACAGCCGAGCTTCTGCATTTGTGATTCCTCCTAATCAATACGCAGCACAATGGATGTGCTCGTTGCTGCTGCCAATACTCTCGTGGATGGCGACGGGCAGACCTTGTTGCTGACAGATTTGTCTGAAACGATTCTTCACCGCAGTATCGTTGATGATGTTGTTCGGCTGTGTATTGCCACGAAAATCCGCCGCGTCTCCGTTGTCGTGTGCCGACGACTGGTGAGGGCCGCTCCAGGGATTTGCTCCACCGCTGGGATTCTGCGCGCTGGGTGCACAGGTTGAAACAGTGGCGCAGATGTCAAACACTCCCCCCGTGGGCAAGGACGAATCATTGACGCCGACGGGCTCCCACGGTTCTGGCAGACCGGAAGCACCGGAATACTCGTTAGCGTATTGAGCTACAACCGCCAGTACCCGATCGCGAGTCGTAGGCGTAAAGAAATGGTTGAACACGTGACTGCTAGTTGAGCCGATCATTACATGAGCCCAGCCGCCCCACATCTCCACCAGGTTGGGCCTGCGCACCTGAATGAACGATTCGGTACATCCACCACCCTGAGCGCACACAGTGACCTTTTCCGCCTGCGCAATTCTGGTTGCACTGTACAGACTACTGACATATCCCTGCGTACCGGTGTTGCCGCTGCTCGGATTCAGCGTCCCCTGTCTTGGATTACCGTACCGTGGGGTGCCACCGTGGTAATGGCCGCCCGTCGGCTCTACGGCGGCAATTGAAGCGGAAACGTTGCAGTTCTGCAGCCAGACCTGTCCTGATTGACAGACGAGGTATACTGTCGTCGTTTCCCAAGGCTGAACGTAAATGTCCTGTGCCCGACCTACGTGAGACACAGCCGCAATCCCCAACATCAACAGCACAATATTCCTCTTGACTTTTGCCATTGAGTGGCTCCTTTCGAGTACATGAATAATCGGGTGTGCCTGGCTGTTCAACCCGCTTTCAAACGGGTATCTCTTCGCGGTCTGCGGTCCCGCGCTGACACAGTGCTGCGGCGCATACGCGAAGTGCCGACTCGATTATCCAATTGTCCGGTGCAAGCAAATAATATCATCCCGAAAGGCGCACCAAATTGACAAATGCAACATTGACAAATGCAACCAACGCTAGACAAATAATTGAAAAGACGAGAGAAATAAAGTATACTAAGGAAGTGATAGCGGGTCTACTCGAAACGAGAACACTTCCCCTGCTTGGTAAAGAATGCCGTCCTGAATGAGTCGACGTTTCAATCGGCTGAATGAAAATCGATTGAGACCGATTAAATCGGCTATTTCAGATTCATTCAACGGCACCTTGACTGAGATGTGACGCTGCCGTGTGTGCCCGGTAACAGCGGCAAGTTCCATGAGGAATCCAAAAAAACGTCGCTCCGCCGACAGCGTCCGGACATTGATCAACAACGAATGTATACGCGCAGCATCGATGGTCTGCCGCTGCGCCAAAAAACTCGCGGGCCGCGTAAAATCCAGAGTGTAAATTAGGGCCTTGACAAGGGCCACCCGCTGTCGGCTCCAGTGGAAGGATCTCGACTTTCACAGAAGGAGCTGGAAACGGATGGCCAAGGACAGAATAGAGCGTGCGGAGCTTGCCGACAAGCTCGTGGAGAGCGCGACAAGTGCGGAGGACCCGTTGCGGGCCATGGCAGAGATGATCGCGGAT
>Ga0207874_1000660_pt1 | contig 47516 bp, 39 predicted proteins | sample HigsolmetaAR201D_FD_184833 | JGI IMG/M metagenome (GOLD analysis project Ga0207874, IMG submission 184833) | Ionic liquid and high solid enriched microbial communities from the Joint BioEnergy Institute, USA - AR20-1-D (SPAdes) (version 2) ...
CCGCCATCCGGACCCGGCAGTCCTCCCGCGCCCTGGGGCGAGTCGATCTCCTCGACCGCCATGAACGCGGCTGCTTCGAGCGCGTCCGTCGTCGGATCGTTGCCGTCGCGCAAGAGGGCGCCGATGACGACCGCGTCGTCGCTCGTCGCGTCACCGACCACGCGCGGGCACTCCGGCGTGAGGAGCGGCTGACACTTGCCCGTCGCGCGGACGCACACGGAGATGCCCGTCGTGTCCGCGCTCGCGCTCTCGAGCGACGCGAGGCCGGCGCAGTCACGGTTGCTCCGGCATCCGACGGGCTCGCCGTCGTCGCCGCCCGCATCCGTGTCGTCTTGGATCGACGCCGGGCTGGTTTCGTCGGCGAACGAGTACTCGTCGAGGCGATGGACGAGCGCGCATCCTCCCACGAGGAGGGTCGTGAGCGCGACGAGCAGCATCGGTCTCGCGATCGACGAGACGACGGCTCGAACAGCCGAGAAGAGAACGATACGCATGATCTCCTTCGTGAGCCGAGGCAAGACGAGGGCGGGCCGCCCTCGTCGAGGGCGGCTGGTTCAACACATCGACGCCGACGTTCATCGCCATCGCCTGACGGTCATCACCTGCAGCGATTGCGGGGAGTCACCATCAACGAGCGCATGTTCGTCGGACGATCCTGGGGGACTTCCGATCCTGCACCAGAGGCCGTCGCAACCGCCGTGCCGGACGTCCGCGCCCGCCCATTTCGCTGCGCGCGCGTCGCGCTAGTCTTTCCTCGTGGCTCGTCGCATCGCGCTTCTCTTCTCGCTCGCCCTCTTCGGCTGCTCGCATCCGAAGACCGTCGTGCATCTCTCCGCGCCCGTCGGCGGCGCATGGAGCGTGAGGGACGCGAACGGCAATCGTCTCTGTCCGCTCCCGTGCAAGGTCGAGCTCGACAGCGGCGAGACCATCGTGGTCGCGCGCGAGGGAGGCTCGCGCCAGTTCGTCGTCGAAGAGCGCAGCATCGGCGCCGGCACGTGGAACGGAGTGATCCGCTGGCGCGAGGAGCCGAGCGACGGTGCGCTCGCGGTGCGCTCCTTCTCCACGTCGCTCGTGAATGCGGGGAACGCGATGATCGAGACACGTCACGAGGACCGGATCGCGGCTGGGGTCGTCCTCGCCGGGCTCGGCGCGATCGGCGTGGCGGCGTCTCATGCCTTGCCCAAGCGGAGGCACGAGGAGCTCTGGCTCGAGCGAGCCGCTCCTTGAAGGACGGCTCGGCTCTCTCGTTCGGGAGCGCGTAGCCGAGAAGCTCGTCGGTCGAGAGCCGCCCGCGTGAGCACGACGGGCGAGGCTCTTGCGAGAAGTTTTGCGACGGAGCTGGCTCGTCTGCACCGGGGCCCGCGAGCCCATGACCTCCGGGGGAGACCGACGCGTCGGACGCGCGCGAGCATCATCGATGGGCGCTCGCCCTCGATCGCTCACGGTGTGCGCCTTCGCTCGAGCTGCTCGAGGACGAATCGCAGAGCTGCCTCCTCGTGGCGCCACGAGTGCAGTGATTGGCGCCGGGAAGGAGGTGACCATGCTCACCCTCGATCGTGTTTCACTCATGAGCATCGGTCTGGCGATCGCGTTCTCCGTCGGATGCGCGGCGCCGGCCGAAGATACGGAACCCGTCGACACACTCGCCGAGGAGACGCCGGAGGAGGAGGCCGTCGACGAGACCTCGTCGGCGGTGGTCGCCAGCGGCATCGGCGGGTGCGGCGGATGGCTCGGCGGCGGTCTCATGACCGGTGGTGCCTGGGGCATCGGCACCGGCTTCGTCGGCGGGGCGGGCCTCGCCGGTGTCGCTGCGCCGTTCGGCGCCGGGCTCGTCGCGCCGCTCGGTGTCGCTGCGCCCATCGGCGCCGTCGCACCCATCGGCCTCGCCGGGGGCTTCGCTGCGCCCATCGGCCTCGCTGGCGGCGTCGCACCTCTCGGCTTCGGTTACGGTGCGGGCCTCGGCATCGGCTACGGCGCGGGCCTCGGGATCGGTTACGCCGCGCCGCTCGGCATCGGTTTCGGCGCGCCGCTCGGTTTCGGTTGTCTCTGATGGCAGCGCGCGCAGCCGGGTGCGTGTCATGACGAAGGCCGTCGAAGCCCAACGCCCTCTCGGACCGGGGAGCGCGCTCCCCGGTCTCGCCCTCGCGCACGCAGGACGTGGCCCTGCCCTCGGGCCGCGTCGCGGCGGCCGTCGAGGAGTGGCCGTCACGCCGCCGCAGCGGCGCTCTCCGACGCTCGCCGTCTCGCGCGGAGCACCTTCCTGCGCGCGCCCTTCTCGACCTCGATCACGGCGAATGCAGCTGCGGCCACGCCGAAGATGCGCAGCCATGCGGCCAGCGGGAGCGGCGCGCTGCCGAAGAGATCGTTCATCGCAGGCACGTAGACGAAGCCGGCCTGGAGCGCGAGCATGGCGCCGATCCCCGCCCACACCGAGAGGTTCGAGATCAGGCCCGTGTCGAGGACGGAGTCGAGCAGCGAGCGGCAGCTCAGGAGGTAGAAGGCCTGCACCCCGATGAACGCGGTCGTCGCGACCGTGCGCGCCTCTTCCAGCGACGCGCCTCGCTCGAGCTCCCATTCGTAGAGCCCGAACGCCGCGCCGAGCAGGAGGATGCCGACGAGCCCCGAGCGCTTCACGAGCTCCGACGTGAGCAGCTTGCTCTTGGGATCGCGCGGAGGGCGGCTCATGACGTCCCGCTCCGTCGGCTCGAAGGCGAGCGGGGTGCCGAGGAGGATCGCCGTCGTCATGTTGATCCAGAGGATCTGGAGCGGAAGGATCGGCAACGCGGCGCCCACGGCGAGGGCAACGAGCACGACGAGCCCTTGTCCGACGTTCGTCGGTATCGTCCACACGATGAACTTGCGGAGGTTGTCGAAGACCCCGCGCCCTTCCTCGACGGCCGCGGCGATGGACGCGAAGTTGTCGTCGGTGAGCACCATGTCGGCGGACTCCTTCGCGACGTCGGTGCCGGACCTTCCCATCGCCACGCCGATGTCCGCCTGCCGGAGCGCGGGCGCGTCGTTGACGCCGTCGCCGGTCATCGCCACCACGTGACCTGCTCGCTGGAGGGCGCGCACGATCCGCAGCTTGTGCTCGGGGGCCACGCGCGCGAAGACGTTGGTCCGCGGGAGTCGCTTCGCGAGCAGGTCCTCGCTCATCGTCGCGAGCTCGGCGCCGCTCGTGGCGACCGGCTGGTCCGCGCCGATGCCGATCTGCCTCGCGATCGCGACCGCCGTGCCTGCGTGGTCACCGGTGATCATCTTCACGTCGATGCCCGCATCGTGACACGCGCGAACGGCGGCGATCGCCTCCGGTCGAGGAGGATCGATCATCCCGACGAGCCCGAGGAACGTGAGCCCGCCCTCGAGATCGGTGTGCGACAGGCTCGACGCATCGGGCTCGAGCTCGACGCGCGCCAGCGCGAGGACGCGCAGCGCGCGCTCGGTCATTCGATCCGCGGCCTTCTTCACGTGCTCCGCGTCGAGCGCGACGAACGCGCCGTGAGCGTCGAGCGCGTTGGCGCAGCGAGGGACGATCCGTTCCACCGCGCCCTTCACGTAGGCGACCCGCCGGCCCTCCTCCTCCACGTCGTGGAGCGTGGCCATGTACTGGTGCTCGGATTGGAAGGGCAGGACGTCGAGACGCGTCCACCGCTCCGCCCAACCCTCGTCGAGACCGAGCTTTCGCGCTGCGACGACGAGGGCCGCCTCGGTCGGGTCTCCTTCGACCGACCATCCTTCTTCCGTCCGGAAGAGTCGTGCGTCGTTGCAGAGGAGACCGGCGAGGAGACACTCGCGCAAGGCTCCGCTCTCGGCGCGCGCGTCCTTCGTCGCCGCGCCGACGGGGACGATTTCGCCTTCGGGAGAGTAGCCGACGCCGGTGACGGAGAACTCCGCGTCGGCCGTCATGACCCACTGCACGGTCATCTCGTTCTTGGTCAGCGTGCCCGTCTTGTCCGTGCAGATGACGGTCGTGCTTCCCAACGTCTCCACGGCCGGCAGCCTTCGTACGAGCGCGTTCCGGCGTGCCATCCGCGCGACGCCGATCGCGAGGATGATCGTGACGGCGGCGGGCAGACCTTCCGGGATCGCCCCGACCGCCAGCGCGACCGCAGCCATGAGCGACTCGACGAGCGGCTGCCCCCGCGCCACCCCGATGCCGAACGCGGCTGCGCCCAACGCGAGGATCGCCACGAGGAGCACGTCGGAGAAGTGGGCGAGCTTGCGTGTGAGCGGCGTCTGCAGGACCGTGACGCTGGAGAGCATGCGCTGGATGCGGCCCACCTCGGTCCGATCGCCCGTCGCGACCACGACGGCCCGTCCCTGACCGTGCGTCACGAACGTGGACGCGTAGATCATGCTCGTCCGGTCGGCGATCGGCGCGTCCTTCGCCGCGGGCCGCGCGTTCTTCTCGACCGGCACCGACTCGCCCGTGAGGGCCGACTCGTCCACGCGCAGCTCGCGCCCGCGCACGACTCGTACGTCTGCGGGCGCCTTGTCCCCGGCCTTGAGCAGGACGACGTCGCCGGGCACGAGCGTCGCGGCCGGCACCCGGATGGGCTGGCCGCCGCGCACGACCACGGCCTCGCTCGCCATGCGCCGTGAGAGCGCCTCGATGGCCTCGACCGCCTTGCTCTCCTGGAGGTATCCGATGGCGGCGTTCACGAGGACGACGCCGAAGATCACGACCGACTCGACCCACTCGCGCAGGAGCGCCGTCACGATCGCCGCTGCGAGGAGGACGTAGAGCAGCGGCGAGTGGAACTGCATGAAGAAACGAAGAAGCGCGTTCGGCCCGCGCTTCTTCGTGAGCACGTTGGGCCCGTATCGCTGCTGTCGCTCGGCGACCTCTGCCGGATCGAGCCCGCGCTCCACGTCCGAGCCGAGGCGCTGCACCACGGCGTCCTCGTCGAGGTGATGCCACGGGGGATCGGCGACGCGCTCCATGCCCTTCGGCTGGAGCAAGCTCCCTGCCGTCGTCGCTCACTCGGAGCTCTTCCCGTCGTCCGGCGTCGTAGGGCCGTGGAGCGTGAGCCGAGCGCGGAGCGCGCGGTCGAGGTCGATCTCGTCGTCCCCCTCCCGCCACCAAGGACGCGACCGCGTCTGCGCTCGCCGCCAGAGGTTCTGCCACTCGGCCTCCCCCTCGTCGAAGGCGACCTCTGCCCGCTCGAGGAAGAGATGCTCGGCCGAGTAGGTGATCCGGAGCGAGCGCTCATCCATTGCCGACGTGCGTACGAGGACTCGTCCGAACGTCTCGATGATCACGTCGCCCGCCGCCGGGAAGCGCAGCCGCTGACCGGACTTCGGAACGATGACGACGTCCCGGGCCTCTCCGCTGCCTTCGACGCGAACCTCGGCGATGGTCGTTCCGTGCGCCGGCAACGTTCTCCACATGACCTTACTGTGAGGCGTATCAGAGGCTCGGCGCGTGTCCACTGCCGAGTGCACGGGCGGGCGGCGTGCATGCGTCGTTGCTCGATGATGCGATGCAAGAAACCACGCGGGTTCCGGCAGTCCATGGTGGGGGAGGGTGGGGTAGGCCAGGTCACTTCGGCAACGCAGGCGGCTTGTCGTCTCGCTGGATGCACGACGACAGGTCGAACAGCATGAACTCGAGCGCCTTCTGCTGTGGCGTGAGCTCGGTCGTCGTGCAGCCCGCAGGGAACGGCTCCCCGGGCTTGTCGCCCGCGCCGACGTGGAGATCCGTGTAGACGACGCGCCCGCAGACCTGATCGTCCGACGCGCCGACGGGCGTGTTGAAGGTGATGTACTCGTGCGCGATCTTCCCCCCGGCGGCCGGGTTCTCCATCGTGATCCACGACAGGGCGTCGTCGGAGACGGAGTTGACGTTGTGGCGCCCCTCTTGGATCGGCAACGTCTCCCCGGGCCCCGTGAGCGAGCTCGTGTTGCGGAGCCACTCCTTCATCGCGGCGCCTTTCGCGAAGGACGTGTTGATCGTTCCGAAGACGGTGGTCGCCGGGTTGGGCTCGAGCTCGCGCGGGCAGCTCGGGTCGGTGCACGTGAAGTCGTTCGTCCAGGCGGCGAGGTTCTTCACCGCCGCGACCGGCGAGTTCGAGAACCAGTAATGGTGGTAATGTGACGTGAAGACACGACCGCCCGCGGCGGCGTAGTCGTAGAGCGCCTGGCGAGCCGCTTCGGGTTTCGTGTCCGCGTTCTCTCGGCCTTCGCACGAGAGCAACACGATGTCGTACTGCTTCAGTCGTTCGAGGTTCTCCCAGAGCGTCGATGCCGACGCGAAGTCGCCGCCCGCCTCGAACTTGCTCGTGGCGGACGTCGGCGGTTCGACCGTTCCGCCGCCCGCATAGAGGTGGACTCGCGCCTCGCTCCCTGCGGTGCCGAACTCGGAGTCTTCGAGGCCGATCTTCCGGAGCAGGCACTCGAGCGGATCGGCGGCGCCCGTCGCGAGCGCGATGCGTGGGATGTCTCCTTCGCTGCGATTGCGCGGCAGGCGGATCGTTCCGTCGTCGAGGGCGACGGTCGTGCAGGGCGCGACCTTCGGGATCGTGACGATCCGGCGCCACTTGCCGATCTGGACGACGAGCGGGAAGTCGACGTCGGCCGGGACGTTCTCGAGGGTGAAGCTCCCGGCCGCGTCCGTCAGCGTGAGCGCGATGGGCTGTCCGGTCACGGACCCCGCGCACGTGTCGCACTTGGGCCCGAGGCCCGAGATGATCGGCTCGGGCGTTCCGTTCGGGACGTAGACGACGACGTTGTAGAGCGGGATCTTTCCGGCCGGATCGAAGACCTTGCCCGTGAGCGTCGTCTTCGTGGCTCCTTCGCAGGCCACCTGATTGCACTCGAGCCCGACGCAGCCGGAAGGGCCGCCGTCGTTCTCGTTGCAACCGAACCCGACGCAGGGCTCCCCGGAGCTGCCGGAGGCGCCGGAGCTGCTCGACCCGGAGCCCGGATCGGAGTCGCTCCCGCAGCCCTGCGCCGAGACGACGGCGACCGTGATCATCGCCAGCGAACAAGACGTGATGAGAAGCTTCCGCATCGTCGGTTCTCCGATCACGGCCAACGGCAGAACTTGTCGATGCACGGGACGCCGTCGCAGCAGGGCAGCGACTCGCAGCTCTGGCCGTAGAGCGCGCACTGGCCCGCGCCGCCGTCCGGCTCGCCGCTGCCGCCGTCCGACTCGCCGCTGCCGCCGTCGGGCGGCGTCGGCCCGGCGTCGCTCACGCCGCCGTCGGGCAGGAGCGTGCCGCCGCAGACGCCGGTCGAGCTACCCGTCGGGATCACGCAGGGCAGGCCCGGGCAGCAGTCCGCGTGGGAGGTGCACGCGCCGCCCTGGCTCACGCACGCGCCCTGGCACTCGTTGTTCACGCAGGGGTTGCCGCAGCAGTCCGCGCTCGTCGCGCACGCCGTGCCCGCGGGCGGCGGCGTCGTGCAGTCGAGCTCGGGATCGATCACGCAGCGCGGGATGCCGAGCGCGTCCTTGCGGCAGCAGTTGTCGGGGTTGTTGTTGCAGTAGCTCGACGGCAGTCCGGCGCGCTCGCAGCAGTTGTTCTCCGCCGAGCACGCGGACGTGGACGGCTTGCAGATCGAGCCCGGCTCGCGGCACGCGGTGCCGTTGTCGCAGCGGCCGAACTCCTGCGTGGGAGACGCCTTGGAGCAGTGGACGGGCCCGTTCACCGGATCGGGCGCGCCCGACCAGCCGCAGCAGTCGCTGTCGTTGCGGCAGAGCTCACCCGTCGGAGAGCAGCCCGATGGCGGCTGGCAGACCATGAAGCCCGGCGCCGCGCCGCCCGGCGCGCAGACGCGCGAGCAGCACTCGCCTCCGCACTCGGGCACGGTATCACCGACCTTGCCGCAGACGACGCCCTTCGGCGTGCACTGCGTCGCGCCCGGCGCGTCCGGAGGCGCGCCGCAGAGACCCAGCGCGTCGCCCTCCTGCTTCACGCACGTGCCCGTGCAGCAGTCGCCCGGTCCCGCGCAGACGTCGCCCCGCTGACGGCAGAAGGACACCGCCGCCGAGCAGACGCCCGCGTGGCAGAGCTTCGAGCAGCACTCCGAGTCGTTCGCGCACGGGTTTCCGGAGATCTTGCAGGTCGTGTTCAGCCGCTTGCAGACGTTGTCCGTGCACGTCCCGCCGCAACACTCCTCGTCGGCGTTGCAGGGCTGCTCGTCCGCGATGCACTGCTTGTCGGCGCAGAAGCCCCCGACGCACGAGCCCGTGCAGCAGTCCGTGGCGTTCGTGCACGACTCACCGGCGGTGCGGCACTGGTCGTTGATCGGATTGCCGCACGTGCCTGCGCCGGTGGGGCCTTCGCAGTTCGTCGAGCAGCACTCGAGGCTCGAGGCGCAGCCCTCGCCGACGCCCTTGCAGACGGGACGCGCGTCGGGATCCGTCGAACCGTCGAGAGAACCCCCGCCTTCGCCCGACGAGCCGTCGTTCGTCGTACCGCCGTCGTCCGTGCTGCTGCCGTCGACGTCGCCGTTGCCTCCGCCGCCGTTGCCTCCGCCCGCTTCGGTGGCGGTGTCGGGCCCGCCGTCTCCGGAGTCCGGAGGGGGAATCTCGCTCGTCTCGCTACCACATGCGTTGACGCAAGCAACGACGGCAGTGAACAGCCCGAGAGCAGCCCACGGAAGCTTCCTCATCTGATCCTCCTCGCGAGGCGATCGACAGACGAGACGTTCGACGAACCGTGCTCGCTGGATCGAGCAGACAGTACCGTGTCGATCGTCGTTCGCGTCGAAAGAAAAAGAACGAACCTCGATTTCGGTAGGACCGCTCCCCCGACAACGAAGCGTGCCGGGTTGGACGGCGCCGCTACCTGGTCGAAGCGGCGTCCACCCGGATCGATCGCGGAGCTCGGCCGTTCGCCCGGCGCGCGCACGCGAGCGCGTGCGACCTGGTCGGCGCCGTGTCCACCGCCGCGACGAAGCTCGTGCGTTCCGCGACGTCGTCTCGGTCCTGACCTTGCTTCGTGAGCTGGGCGAGCACGACTCGCCGCGAGCTTTCGATGAAGGCCTTCTCGCCGCTCCTCGCGTTCGTCATGGCCGAGAAGGACGTGCGCCGGAACCTCCGCGCGCTCGCCAAGGTCCTGCTGCTGATCATGGCGGCCGTCGCGCTCTTCACGGTCGCGTTCCACTTCCTCATGCTCCTGGTCGAGGGGCGCGCGTACTCCTGGGCCACGAGCCTCTACTGGACGCTCACCGTGATGAGCACGCTCGGCTTCGGGGACATCACGTTCCACACCGACATCGGTCGGCTGTTCAGCGTCCTCGTGCTCCTCACCGGCATCGTGACGTTCGTCGTCGTGCTGCCCTTCGCGTTCATTCGCTACTTCTACGCGCCGTGGCTCGAGGCGCAGATCCGTCTGCGCGTGCCGCGCGAGGTGCCGGAGACGGCGCGCGATCACGTCATCATCTGTCGGTACGACGCCATCGCGCACGGGCTCATCCAGCGGCTGACCGCGGTCGGCATTCCGTACTTCGTGATCGAGCCGGAGCCGACCGCGGCGGGGCGCTTGTGGGCCGACGGGATCTCGGTCGTCGTCGGGGAGTACGACAGCCGCGCGACCTACGCGAAGCTGCGAGCGAGCCAGGCGCGGCTCGTCTTCGCCAATCTCGACGACGCGACGAACACGAACATCACGCTGACCGTGCGCGACGAGGCGCCCGAGGTCCCCGTGGCGGCCCTCGTCTCCGGCGACGAGGCCGTGAACGTCCTCGAGCTGAGCGGCGCGACGTCGACGCTGCCGCTCAAGCGGCGCCTGAGCGAGCACCTCGCGTCACGGGTCACCGCCGGGCACATCCGGGCGCACGTCGTCGGTCGACTGAAGGACCTCTTCATCGCGGAGCTGCCGGTGCACAACACGGGGCTCGCCAATCGAGCGATCCGCGACACGCCGCTCCACGATCTCACCGGCGTGATGGTCGTGGCCTACTGGGACGCCGGCGTGCTGCGCCCTGCACGTCCGGACGCCGTGCTACGCGATCACAGCGTGATCGTGCTCGTCGGCACCGAAGAGCAGATCACCATGCTCGACTCGCTCTTCGTCATCTACCGTCCGAACGAGAACCCCGTCCTCGTGATCGGAGGCGGGACGGTCGGCCTGCTCACGTCGCGAGCGCTGCGCGAACGAGGCGTGGCCGTCCACGTCGTCGAGCGAGACGCGCGCTTGCGCGAGACGCTGGAGGGCGCGGCCGATCGCGTCTTCATCGGGAACGCGTCCGACCGTGAGGTCCTCATGGCCGCCGGGCTCGCCGGCGCTCCGTCCGTCGTGCTGACGACGAACGACGACGCGACGAACATCTTCCTCGCGGTCTACTGCCGGCGCTTGAACCCGGACGTCCGCATCATCAGTCGGATCACGCACGAGCGGAACCTCGAGGCGATCCACCGAGCGGGCGCGGACTCGGTGCTGAGCTACAGCACGCTCGGCGCGAAGATGCTCCTCGCGGCGCTCCGCGGGCACGAGCTCGTCGTCCTCGAGGAAGGGGCGGACCTCCTCGTCATCCCGGTGCCGCCGTCGCTGGCGGGAAGGACGCTGGCGGAGAGCGACATCGGAGGACGGACCGGGCTCGCCGTCATCGCCGTGCAGGACGGCCAGGGGAGGATCGAGACCAATCCGTCCCCCGATCTGCGGCTGCCCGCCGACGGCGATCTCGTCGTGATCGGCTCGCTCGACCAACGGCGGGCGTTCGCGCGCGAGTACTACCGATGACGGTATCGTCGTGGTAGGTCAACGCGACGTGCGCGGCTCCTCGTTCGTGATCGTCGCTTGCCTCTCGCTCTCGGCGTGCGAGGCGTGCGAGGAGGAGGCGCCCCGCGCCGTCGTCGTGCCCGACGCGGCCGAGCCGCCTGCCCCCGCTCCTCCTCCGCGTGAGGGCTGCTCGCGGGTCGGCTCGGTCGAGGCGCTCCTCCGCGATCCGTCGTGCGTCCTCTCGCGCGTGAACGACGACGTGATGCGCGCCTCGATGAAGCATCTCTCGATCACGGTCGCGACCGACCCCGAGGAGGTCTTCGGCGGGAACACCGCGCTGCTCAACGTCACGATCAAGAACACGAGCTCGACCGAGACGCTCGTCGTGCTCGAGGCGAGGACGCGCATGCCGGGGCCTCGCCCGGACTGGTCGCGCGTGCTCGGCGTCCCCGAGCCGCGTGCGACGACGGACACGCTGAAGCTCTTCTTCCCCGTCACGACGACGGATCACCGCAATCGCGACGTCGACGCGCTCCCGGTCGTCCCCGGCAGCGCGGCGGACCCGCCGCCGCCGACGCCGATCGGCGTCCGCCTGCGGCCCGGCGGAAAGCTCGTGCACACGACGTCGTGGTGGGCGCTCCGCATTCCCGCGCCGCCGCCGATCGTGCAGGACGACGCAGGGCACCGTTACGTCCCGAAGACGACCGCGCTCCCGCTCGAGCCGGGCGAGTACAACGTCATCGTGGAGCTGCCGCTCTGGGGCCTCGGGCGCGAGGAGCGCAAGGCGTCGACGCGCGTACGCGTGGTCCGCGTGCCGAAGCTCGACGGCGGACCGAGCTGAGGTCGGCTCAGCCTCCGCCCTCGGGGCGTCGCATCGGCGTGACGACCTCGGGCAGGTCGGGCTCGATCCGCCAGGCGTCTCCCTCCCGCGTGCACTTCACGGTGGCGCGCTGCTCGGGACCGTCGCCTTTGATCTCGACGAGGGCATGGTCGCCGTCGATGCGCGACGTCATCGTCTTCGGCCGGAAGCGCAGGCCGAAGCGGCCCTCGGCGAGCATCTCGTGCGGCTCGTACCGCCGGCCCTGGCCGCGGCTCGCGCGCTCGGCGCGCTCCTTCAAGTTCGCGCGGGCGCGCGGGCCGAGCAGCTCGTAGGCCTCCTTGAGCGCGCGCTTGTCGTCGCCCGAGCTCTCCATCTTCTCGATCCAGAGTCGCACGACGCCCTCCGGCGTCGCGTCCGGCGCGGCGCGCGAGCAGCCCGCCATCAGGAGGGCGATCGCGACGACGAGGAGCGAGAAGAAGGAGAGGATCGAGCGGCGCGTCATCCGTCCGCGGTCACTCGGAGTTCTTCAGGTTGGGAGCGAGGCTTCCCAGGCCCATGGCCTCGCGGACCTCCTTCATCGTCTCCCGCGCGATGCGCCGGGCCTTCTGCGCGCCGTCGCCGAGCGCCTCGCGCACCTGGGGCAGAGAGAGAGACTCCCGCTTCTGGCGGAGCGGGATCAGCTCCTTCTGGAAGTTCTCGAAGAGGACCTTCTTGCAGTCGACGCAGCCCCACTTCGCGCCGGTGCAGTTCGCGATGACCTCGTCCTGCGTCTCCTTCGGGGAGAGCGCCTTGTGCATCGTGAAGATGTTGCAGATCTCGGGGCGGCCCGGGTCGCTCTTGCGGAGCCGCTGCGGATCCGTGTACGCGGTCCGCAGCTTGTTCCAGAAGGCGTCCTCCTTCTCGAAGAGCGCGATGGTGTTGCCCTTCGACTTCGACATCTTCGACTCGCCGTCGAGGCCCATGATGCGCGGGGTCGTCGACAGGCGCGGCTGCGGCTCGGGGAAGACGTCGCCGAAGCGGTAGTTGAAGCGGCGCACCGTCTCGCGCGCGAGCTCGAGGTGCTGGAGCTGATCCTCGCCGACCGGGACGATCGTCGCCTTGTACAAGAGGATGTCGGCGCTCATCAGCACCGGGTACATGAAGAGCGCGGACGAGACGAACTCCTTGCCCTCGCCCTTCTCCTTGAACTGCGTCATGCGCTGGAGGTCGCCCATCGGCGTGACGGAGGAGAGGTACCAGGCGAGCTCCATGTGCTCGCGGACGTCGCTCTGCACGAAGAGCGTCGTTTTGTCGGGGTCGACGCCGCACGCGACGAGGTCCATCGCGAAGTCGTCGATGCGACGCCGGAGCTCGGCCGCCTCGAAGGGCACCGTGATCGCGTGCGCGTCCACGATGCAGAACATCGTCTCTTCCTTGCCCTCCTCGATCTGGCTGCGCCAGGTGCGCACCGCCCCGAGCCAGTTGCCGATGTGAAGCTCACCCGAGGGCTGGATGCCCGAAAAGACGCGGGCGCGCTTCGGCGTGGCGTTCTCGGTCGATGCGGTGGATGCGGAAGGGCTGTTCTCGGTCACGGGCCGCAGTCTACTCGGTTTTGTCGTCCTCACCCGAGCGCCCTTTTGTTGGCCTCCGTCGAACGCGCTTGAGACGATTTTCCCGTGAAGCGCGACGAAGGCGTACGCCTCTCGTGGCGGGGGAAGACGTGTGTCTTCGCTCCGGCCACGGTCGAGGCGCCGCAGAAGGTCCTCAGGGCCGAGCAGGGGATGCTGATCCTCGGCGACAACCGAGCGGCGCTCGCGTCGATCGCCGGCGACCTCGGCGGCAAAGTGACGCTCGCGTACCTCGACCCGCCGTTTCTGACGAACCGAGCCTTCGACGCCGTCGAGAAGACCCGTGCGCCGCGGTCGGGTCCGCTCAAGGCTCGACCGAAGAAGTTCGCCTTCGACGACCGGTGGTCGGGGCGCGGCGAGTACCTCGAGGCGCTCGGGCAGCGTCTCGTCCTCGTGCGGGAGCTGCTCGCGCCCCACGGCTCGGTCGTGATTCACGTCGACCCGAAGACGAGCCACTACGTCAAGGTCCTCTGCGACGAGATCTTCGGCGACGACGCCTTCGCGAGCGAGATCATCTGGCGCTACCGCCGTTGGCCCAGCAAGACGCCGAACTTCCAGCGCGTCCACGACGTGCTGCTCCGCTATCGCAAGGACCCGAAGGTTCCGCCTCGGTGGAACCAGCCGTACGAGCCGCTCGCGGCCTCCACGGTGGCGACGTGGGGCACGAACAAGCAGCGCGCGGTCATCGAGCCGGACGGCCGCCGCTCGCGCTCCTCGACGACGGACGAGGTCAGCAAAGGCGTGCCGATGGGCGACGTCTGGGAGATCGGCGTCATCGCCCCCATCTCCCGCGAGCGGACCGGCTACCCCTCGCAGAAGCCCGAGGCCCTGCTGGAGCGCCTCGTCCGCGCGCTCTCGGACCCGGGCGACATCGTGCTCGATCCTTACGCGGGCTCCGGGACCACGCTCGCGGTCGCCGCGAAGCTGGGCCGCCCCTTCGTCGGCATGGACGCGAGCGAGGTGGCCTTCGACATCGCGCGCACCCGCCTCGAGGCGCTCGGGGTCCGCTTCCAGGAGGCTCGGGAGGCCGGAGCTCCGCAGTTCAAGCGGTCGGCGTGACGGCGCCCGCTCCGGCAAACCCGGCATTTTCGCGTGTCATCTTGCCCTCGTTCGGCACAGGCGCGTACGCTCGTGTCCAGCTTTGAACCTCAACATCACAAGTAGACAAGGGGCCGCTGCGGTCCTCGTCATCGTCGCCGCGGCGCTCGCGTACGTTCTCACGAAGGACATCCCCGGTCGTGCGGAGCTGCCGACCCAGATCGCGGCGCTCGTCGCGGCCTGTGGCCTCTTGGCCATCGCCCTGTCGGCGTCGGGCGGGCCGTCGCAGGACGTCGGCGCGGTGGTCGACGGGCTCCGTCGCGCGAGGGAGGGCCGCGTACCGAGGCCACCCATCGGCGCGTCGCCGGAGCTCGCTCGGGTGTTCGACGACCTCGCGCGGGTCGCCGAGGAGGAAGAGAAGCGCGCCCGCGAGGCGAGGGATGCCCAGGAGCAGATCGAGACGCTCGCCAAGAAGCTCCAGGAGGGCGTCCAGATGCAGGTCGCGGCCGCCGACGAGACCGCGCGCCTCGTCAAGGACATGGCGACCTCGATGCGCGCCTTCTCCTCGAGCGTCGAGTCGCTCACGCGGACGGCGGAAGAGTCGAGCTCGTCCATCCTCGAGATGACGGCGACGAGCACCGAGGTCGCCGACAACCTCGGCGAGCTCGCCAACAGCGTCCGCGAGACGGTGAGCTCGATCGAGGAGATGGCCTACTCGATCAAGGAGGTCGCGAAGAACGTCGACGCCCTCTCGCTCACCGCCGAGGAGACGAGCTCGTCGATGAACGAGATGGACGTCTCGATCGACCAGGTGCAGTCGAACGCGAACGAGACCGCCCGCCTCTCCGAGGAGGTCGCTCTCGACGCGGAGAAGGGCGCCGAGGCGATCCTCAAGACGATCAGCGAAATCTACCGCATCAAGGAGAGCTCGCAGGAGGCGGTGGCCGCCATCAGCGCGCTCGGGTCGCGCATCGACGCCATCGGCCAGATCGTCAACGTCATCGACGACGTCGCCGAGCAGACGAACCTCCTCGCGCTCAACGCCGCCATCATCGCCGCTCAGGCGGGCGAGCAGGGCAAGGGCTTCGCGGTCGTCGCCGACGAGATCAAGGACCTCGCCGAGCGCGCCGGCGCGAGCACGCGCGAGATCACGGACCTCATCAAGACGGTCCAGGCCGAGAGCAAGAACGCCATCATGGCGGTCGAGCGCGGCGCCCACAACGTCGATCGCGGCGTCGAGGTGTCGAACGAGGCAGAGCGCGCGCTCAAGAAGATCCTCGAGTCGAGCCAGAAGTCGACGAACATGGTCCGCGCGATCGCCCGCGCGACGGTCGAGCAGGCGAAGGGCTCGAAGCAAGTCACGGACGCGATCGGCCGCATCGCCGAGACGGTCCAGCAGATCGCCGCCGCGACCGCCCAGCAGGCGCGCGGCTCCGAGCTCATCATGAAGAGCGCGGAGAAGATGCGCCTCATCACGCAGCACGTCGAGCGCAGCGCCAACGAGCAGGCGAAGGGCGGCCGCCAGATCACGACGGCCATCGAGAACATCTCGAGCATGGTCAGCGACCTCAACCAGGGCCACAAGGCACAGGCGGAGGGCACGCGCCAGCTCACGTCGTTGGTCTCCCGCCTCGAGGAGAGCGCCCGCGCCCAGGAGACGGCGCTCCGCCAGCTCACGAACGCCATTGCGTCGGTGCGCCTTCGCTGAGCGCCTTTCCGAGGCTCCAGGCTCCAGGCTCCAGATTTTCTGGTCCTCGCCTACTGCGCCTCGGCGCCCTGACCTCCAAGCCCCTCTCCGCTGAGGACTGAGGACTCTTCGGCACCAGCGAGCGCAGTCCCGATTTGGGGAAGCGCACGCGAGCGGAGCCTGCACACCGGCGCGTCCACTTGCGCCCGCGCAAGTCGATGAAGGCGATGGGCTCGACGGAGCGGCGATGACCGGCGCGCATTCGGACCGCACGTTGCGCCCTAAAGGTCGTGTCGCACGGCGTCCGGACGCGGCGGCGCCGCAACGGCTCGCGGCGTCGTGCTCGCACCGAGGCATGGCTTCGTGCGCTCCGCCACGACGAGCGACTGTCACGCCGCTCCGCAGCTCGACACATTTCTGCGGTGTGTCGAGAGCGAGCGGCGCGCCAGTCGCTCGGGCTGTCCCGGAGCTCTTCGCCTCTGGTCAGCAGTCGTGACGCGATGGCGACGAAGCACGCCGTCTGGGGCCATGCTTCGCGCTGCCGCTTCCACCAAGATACGACTTCGAGGTCGGCAGCTCGCTCGCGCTGGCGTCAGGTCAGCACCGCGAGGGCTTCGCGGATCATCGTCTCCAACGACGCGACGCACTCGGGTGTGGTCATGACGCGCTGCTCGAGGACGTCGAGCGCACGGCATACTTCGCGTTCGCGGAAGCCTAGGTGTTTCACGGCCCGCGCTGTCGTCTCCAGCGAGGCTTTCAGGTTCTCCGACATGGTCGTCCGTTGCGGTGAGGTGGCAACTTGCGGCGACGCTGGCGGCGTGTTCGACGTCGTGCGCGAAACTTCAGGTGGCTGCCGCACTCGAGTCGGACCGGAAAGGTCCTCTGGCGTGCGGCGACTTCGGCGCTCTTGGATCCGCTTCTCGACGAACGCCTTCCCGAACGTCCGCTTCGCACGCAGCTTGTTGTGGGCAGCGCAGAAGAGCCTGGTGTTCTCCGCGTCGTCGCTTCCGCCGAGTGCCCGCTCGCGAATGTGGTCGATCTCCAAGAACGCCCTCGCCGTGCAGCGTCGCCCCAACTCGTCGACGAAGGTGCACTGCCCGCCGTCGCGCTCGTAGACCTCGCGGCGCACGGCGTTCGTGACGTAACCCGGTTGCGTGCTCTTCTTCGTCGCATCGCTCTGCTTACGGGGGTGCTTCGTCTTGCCGAACCGCTCCTTCTCGAGCTCCGCGATGAGCAGCTCGACGGCTCGTCCGAGGACGATCTCGAGGTCGCCCGTCGGGTTCCGGTGCATCATCAGATTCGTCGCGTGAGCAAGCTTGTCTTTCAGCTCCGCGCTGATGGTGACCTGTAGCTTGTAGCGTGTCGCCGAGAGCGGCTCGGTCGAGGCTCGGCCTCGGTCTGCGGCCCAGGGCATCTTCGGTGCGCCCTTCGCGGCGTTCGTCGATGCGTCCGCCATCGAGAGAACCGTCTGCCCCTTCGCCTCGTTCGTGTCCGGAAGCGCACGGATCGAGGTCGGTGCGTCCGGTCTCGGGAAGCGCGCGGCGAGGAGCTCTTGGACCTCGCGCTTCGTCTTCTTCTTCGCGCCCGCGAGCAGATCGAGGTGGTTCTCCGGGGTGAGGTGGTCCCGCAAGAGGACGAGCGCCGAGAGGTGGATCTCGCCGCTCGCGACCATCTCGAGAATCACCGGGAACCGTCGCGCGAGGCGCGCCGCCGTCATGCGACGAAACGCCTCCCCTTCGCTCAGCCCGAGGCGATGGACGCAGAAGTCGAACAAGGAAGAGCAGGCTGCTTCGAGATGGAGATCCCGCGCCTCCACCTCGCCCGAGTACGCGAGGAGCTTCGCGAGCAGCCGCCGCCCGTCACCGACGACCGCGGCGAGGCTCGAGAGGAGCTCTTCGTTCGACAGTCGGGAGAGACCCTCGATGTTCATCCCTCGCTCTTACCATGGCGATTTTCGAGCCTCGTGAAGCCACCATGGCGTGGCGATCGAGAGACAGATCACTTCGAAAGATCTTTGGTCAGAGATGTCGCTTCTCGGGGCGAATGCAGGCCGGTACGAGGTGTTCTCGAAGCGACCCGCGACTTGGCGCGGCGATGCTCGAAAAATTCTGGCAAGCAAAATCGACATGGTTGATGTCGATTCTTTGCACCGGTTGTCGACGCCGCCAAACCTGAAGATCGGTCTCATTCCGGACGCACCGCGGGAACTGCGAGCGACCGTTCGGCAGCTCGCAAGCAAGGGATCGGAGCGGCGCTGCCTGGTTCGCTCACGTTCCTTCGCAGTCACTCCTCGTGAAGTCCTGCGCGCATGAGCTGGCGCTGGCGCAAGTGCACGAGGTGTCGGCAACCGCCGAGCCGCTGTCGTCACGGTCATCCGCGAAGAACGCGCTTCGGTCCGTCCACGACGCCCTCGAATCGTCGCGCTCCGGCGCGCGTCGAAACCTCGTGCGCGCCCCGTGATGCGAGGTGGGCGAGAACCGAGAACCTGGAGCCTGGAGCCTGGAGCCTGGAGCCTCGGAGACGAGGCCGCCGGTGGAGAGGTCCCTGACAGGCGAGGTCCGGGGTCTGAGGACCGAGGACTCCTCACAGGTGATGATCCCCCGCCGCCTCCGGCTGGTACGGGATCGCCTCCACTCGCCAGCCCGTCGGGAGCTCCTCGCCGATGGGGGCGCCGAGCATCGCGTTGCCGAGCGGGCTCAGGATGGAGATGCGCGCGGAGTCGTTGCCGACGTCCCACGGGTACACGAGCGAGGCCTCGCGTTGGCGGCCGGAGGCGTCACGGTAGATGCAGCGTGAGTTCATCGTCACCACGCGCGGCATGCGTGACGGGGCCACGATCTCGGTGCGCTCGAGCGTGCGGAGGAGGCGCTCGGAGGCGACGGCGTCGACCTCGCGGTACACCGACGCGACCTCGGTGAGTCGCCGGACGTCCTGAGCGGTGATGGGGATGCGCCCTTTGCGTCGCCGGGACGGCTCGGCGTGCTTGGCCGATTGTGCGGGAGCGTGACTCTCCGCGCTGGAGCTCGTGGTCCACGGCGGCTTGCGCAGGTACGCCGCCAGGTGATCGACGAAGACGCGGACGCGTGCCGGGACGAACCGCGTGTGCAGGTGGACGGCGTGGATGCCGAACCGATGATCGTGGAAGTCGTCCAGCAAGCGATGGAGTCGTCCGGCCGCGAGATCGGCGGCGACGATCGAGTACGGCAGCATCGCGATGCCGTGCTCCGCGAGCGCCGCGTCGCGTACGAAGCTCATGCTGTCGGCGATCATCGTCGCGCTGTCGAGCGCGAGCGGGCCCTCGTCGGTCGTGAACTCCCACTCGCGCATCTTCATCGTGCCCGTCCCGTCGCGACGACCGCTCGAATACGAGATGCGCGTGTGGTGGATGAGGTCCTGAGGACGGAAGGGGATCCCTCTCCGCCGCAGGTAGCCCGGGGCCGCGCAGACGACGAGCGTGTCGGAGGCGAGCTTGCGCGCGACGAGCGACGCGTCGGACAGACGCTCCGCCATGACGATGGCGACGTCGAGGCCCTCCCTCGCCAAATCGGGCACGCGGTCGTCCAGCTTCAGATCGAGCGTGACGTTCGGGTAGAGCTGCGCGAGCTCCGCGATCGGCCGCGCGAGCTGCGCCTGCGCGAAGGCGAGCGGGAGGTGAGCGCGAAGGACACCGCGGGGCGGCTCGCTCGCGTCGTCGATCGACTGTGCGGCTTCGTCGGCCGCTGCGACCACGCGGGCGCAGCGCTCGTACAGGCGGACACCATCGGCGGTCAGTGCGAGCCGGCGTGTCGTCCGGTGGAGCAGGCACACGCCGAGGCGCTCCTCGAGCCGGGACACCCGTGCGCTCACGACGGACTTCGAGATGCCCAACGAGCGCGCCGCGTCGGTGAATGACTTCGCCTCCACCACGCGGGCGAAGGTCGCCATGGCCACGATGTCTTCGGGGGACGTGCGCATGACTTATCCGGATCAGACCTACCCGATCGTTCTCTAATGAGAACACAGTCGTCGCAGAATGCGACCTGACGCGCGCATTGATTGAGCCCAGCATCCACCCATGAACATCGAGGTTCGGGCGACAAACGTCGAGGTATCGGCCGCGCTCGAAGAGCACGTCCACAAGAAGGTCCGCGCTGCGCTCCGGCTCCACCGGGACAACGTGGTCCGCGTGGTGGTGCGCATCTGCGATGTCAACGGGCCGAGCGGCGGCCGCGACATGCATTGCCATATCATCGCCCGCCTCCAGGGCCGCTCGCTCGTGGTCCACGACCTGGCCGACGACCCGTACGCGGCCGTGACCGCCGCCGCCGCGCGCCTGGCAGAGCTCACGACGTCCGTGATCGAGCGCCATCGCGTCTCGCGCGACAGCCTGCGGTACGTGACGAACGTCATTCGCTCTTCGGAGCCGTGAGCCTCAGCCCGACGATCGAGAGCACGAGCAGCCCGAGGAACAGCACGCGCCAGAAGCTGACAGGCTCGCGGAAGAGGAAGATGCCGAGCACCGCGGCGCCCGTCGCGCCGATGCCGACCCACACCGCGTAGGCGGTCCCGATCGGGATCGTCTTCGCGGCGTTGGCGAGCAGAAGCATGCTTGCGACGATGGCGATGATCGTGAGCACGCTCGGCACGGGCCGCGTGAACCCCTGCGTGTACTTGAGGCCGACGGCCCATGCGACCTCGAGCAGACCTGCAATCACGAGCTTCAGCCACGCCACTTCGACGGCACCTCGTCGGGTTGGATGTGGGGTGCGTCGTCTTGTCTTGACCGGGTACGGCGCGTCTCGTCCGGGCCGCGCGCACGTAGACGCGCTGCGGGCGGGACCATAGATCGAACGCAAGCGAATGCAAAGCCGCTCCGAGCGCGTGGCTCGCTGCGAGCGTCGGAGCGACCTCGCGCGCAGGGAGTGAGGAGGCCGAAGGCCCCCTCACTCCACCGTCACCGTCTTCGCCAGGTTGCGCGGCTGGTCGACGTCCGTGCCCTTCAGATCGGCCATGTGATACGCGAGGAGCTGGAGCGGAAGGACCGTGAGGAGCGGGAGGACCTCCGGCTCCGCGTGCGGGATCGGGACGACGTCCGGCACGCCCGCGAACGACGCGGTGGAGGAGCCACGCCAGCTCGGCGGCGGGGCGTCGGAGGCGACCATGTCGACGACCTGCGTGTCCCCCTCGGTGCAGACCGCGATGAGCTGACCCTCGCGCGCCTTCACCTCCTGCATGTTCGAGAGCGTCTTCTCGTAGTGCGCGTCCTTCGGGACGACGACGACGACGGGCATCTCCTCGTCGATGAGGGCGATGGGCCCGTGCTTCATCTCGCCGGCGGCGTAGCCCTCCGCGTGGATGTACGAGATCTCCTTGAGCTTGAGCGCGCCCTCGAGCGCGATCGGGTACTGCGTCCCGCGGCCGAGGAACAGCATGTCGCGCGCGCGCAGGTGCTTGCGCGCGATGTGCTTCACGTGGTCCGAGTGGCCGAGGACGGTGCGCATCTGCGCCGGCACGTGGCAGAGCGCGTCGAGGATGCGGCCCGCCTGCTTGGCGTCGAGCGTCCCGCGTCGCCGGCCCAAGTAGATCGCGAGCATCAAGAGCGCCGCGAGCTGCGTCGTGAAGCACTTCGTCGAGGCGACGCCGATCTCCGGGCCCGCGTGCGTGTAGAGGGCGCCGTCGGAGGCGCGCGGGATGGCGCTGTCGAGGACGTTCGCGACCGCGACGACGTAGGCGCCGGCCGCACGCGCCGTTTTCACGGCCGCGAGCGTGTCCGCCGTCTCGCCGCTCTGGCTGACGGCGACGACGAGGTCGGTCGGAAGGAAGACCGGATCGCGGTAGCGGACCTCGCTGCCGATCTCGACCGTGGCCGGGACGCGCGCGAGCTGCTCGATCCAGTAGCGGCCCGCCATGGCCGCGTGCGCGCTCGTGCCGCACGCGACGAAGTAGACGCGACCGAGCTTCTTCGCGAGCTCCTCCGAGACGCCGATCTCGGAGGCGATGACGTCGGCGGCCTGGAGATCGATTCGGCCGCGCAGCGTGTCCTCGATCGCGCGCGGCTGCTCGAAGATCTCCTTGAGCATGAAGTGCTTGTAGCCGCCCTTCTCCGCCTGCGTCGGCGACCAGTCGATGCGCTTCGGCTCTCGCGTCACCGGCGAGCCGTCGTCGATGCGCAACAGCTCGATGCGCGCCTTCGTGATGACCGCCATCTCGCCGTCCTGGAGCAGGACGACGTCGCGCGTGTGCGCGAGGAGCGCCGGGATGTCGCTCGCGGCGAAGTTCTCGCCGTCGCCGATTCCGAGCACGAGCGGCGAGTCGTGCTTCGCGACGACGATCTCGTCGGCCACCTCGCCGTCGACGACCGCGATCGCGTACGCACCGCGCACGCGGTGGAGCGCCTTGCGGACGGCCTCTCGCAGCGAGCCGGCGCCCGACCGGATCTGCTCGTCGACCAGGTGCGCGACGATCTCGGTGTCCGTGTCGCTCGAGAACTTCACGCCGCGCGACTCGAGCTCTCTCCGCAGCTCGACGTGGTTCTCGATGATGCCGTTGTGCACGACGGCGACGCGCCCGGCCACGTGGGGGTGCGCGTTCGCCTCGCTCGGCCGGCCGTGCGTCGCCCAGCGCGTGTGGCCGATGCCGGTCGTCCCGGCGAGCGGGTTCTTCTTCAGCGCGGCGTCGAGGTTCGTGAGCTTGCCGACGGCGCGGACGATCTCGACTCCACGACCCGTGTGGACCGCGAGCCCCGCGGAGTCGTAGCCGCGATACTCGAGGCGACGTAGGCCCTCCACGAGGATGGGAGCACAGTCCTTCGAGCCGACGTAGCCGACGATGCCGCACATGCACCCAAGGCTAGCGGCTTTGGGCGTGTCACGACAGACGTGGATTGTGGGACCCGGGGCCCTCCCGAGCGGTAGCGCTCCCGCCGCCCCCCGTCACTTCCGCGGGGGCGGAGGCGCCGCACACTCCAGCGGCGGCAGCTCCTGCGGAGACATGCCGTCGGCGATCCACTCCGCGTGGGCGAGGACGAGGCGGTACGCGTCGATGCGGGCCATCACGGTCGGACCGCGCGTCGTCTCGTCGTGATCCATCGCGGCCAGGCTCACGACCCCGATGATCTCGCGCGAGTCCTTCGCGAACACCGGGCCTCCGGAGTCCCCGGGACAGATCGACGCGTCCATGTGGATGGTCTCCCCCGTCAGCGCGCGGATGGGCCCGCCCTCGCGGCCTTTGCGCCGGATGCCGTCCGAGGAGAGCGCGCAACGCCCGAAGCCGACCGGATAGGCTTCCTCCCCGACGCGAGGAGGAGCATCGAGCCGCGGCCGCATCGTCGAGAGGCCGATCAGCTTCCTCTTGAGCACGAGCACGGCGATGTCCCCGGCGCCTCCGGCCTCGCCGCACGGGGGCGCGACGATGTGCCGGACCCCGACCTCGCCCCAGGCGAAGTAATCTCCGCCGAGCTCGACGCGGATGGTGCTCGGCTCGATGAGCCGCTTCGTGAACTCTCCGCGAGGGCCGCGCTCCACCACGCAGTGATGGGCCGTCAGGATGAGGTCATCCGCGATGACCGTGCCCGTGCACGACATCGTCGGCCCGACCACGCGCACGATCGCGTCTTCCGGCACGGCGAGCGCGAACGGCGTCTCGAGCACGCGGATGTCGGCGAGCTCCTCTCGCGCCGAGGGAACGACCACCTTCGGCTTCGAGCCCTGGATCGCCTGACAGCCGAAGGCGCCGAGCACCACCGCCGTCGGTCCGATGACCTTCCGAACGACATCGATCCAGCGGCGTGTGCGCGATCGACTCAACGGTCCTCCTCGGGGGCTCGCCGCTTCGACGGGGGAAGATGGAGCGAGCGTACAGGGAACTCGTCATTCTTGCGTGACGACGAACCCGTCGCCACTTCATCTGCATCGCGAGACGTGTTCGAAATTACGTGTAGATTGCATGCAATGCCGCTCCTGGCTCCAAGACGAGAAAGAGGAGGGCAGGGAGCACACCCCCGATGTGGTCAGGGCACGCCCTCGAGCGCTACTGGGTCGAGACGGCCAAGGACACCTGGCGCGTGGCGTTGTAGTAGGCGAGGGCGGACGCTTCGGGCTGGGCGTTCGCGTCCTCGATGCCGAGCTGCACGAGCTGCTCGATGATGTCGGCCCGCCGCGTGGCCGAGGCGATGAGCCACGTCGAGCACTCGACCGCCGGATCGGCGCATGCGGCGAGCACGCGCTTCTCGGCCGCGAGCGCATCGGCGGACCGACCCTGCTCGAGCAGTGCGCGCGCGTACAGGTGCTCCACGGTGGGCTCCGACCGAACCGCGGGCGCGGCGCGCTCGATCGTGCCGATGGCCATCCCGGGTTGGCGGATGTCGAGGTAGGCCTGCGCGAGCTCGCGAACGGCGTTCGGATCGTGCGGATGGGCGGCCACCTTCGCCTCGAGGAGCGCCACCGGGCCGCTGCGCGCCGTGTCGGAGACGATGGGCTTTTCGCGCTGCGTCGTCCCGCAGAACCAGATCGCGCCGATCGCCGCCAACACCGCCACGTTCCAGCCCTTCACGCCCATTCCTTCTTCGTCTCCCCTTGCTTGGCCCCCTCGGAGCTCTCCGAGCGAGATTGTCCCTCTTGGACGCGGCAGCCTCCGAAACGTTCCAATCCTCCGCCGCGGCTCGAAGCAGAGACAGCTCTGCTCACCGGATGGTTCCCGGTTCTTGCTCGAGCTCGTCTCTTTTCGCCCGCCGAGGCGGCGGCCGAACGCAGCTTCCGATGGAACCCTCCGCTCGAGCTCCGTCTTGGGAGAAAAATTCCGCCTACATCTCCGCTCATCCACGCGGACGGTGTCCGACGGCGTTCAGGAGCGCTTCAGGCGTTCGAGCACCCAGTCGGTGACCGCCTTCGTGCCGAGCTTGCCTCCGACGTCGGGCGTGCAGTTGCCCGTGGCGACCGCCTCGGCGCAGATCTTCTCGATCCGCTCCTCCTCTTCTTTCCATCCGAGGTGAGCGAGCATCATCCCGACGGTCAGGAAGCTCGCGATCGGGTTCGCGAGGTCCTTGCCGACGAGGGGCGGCGCCGAGCCGTGCACCGGCTCGAACATCGCGACGCGCTGCGGGTCGGCATAGTGGACGTTCGCGCTCGCGGCCATGCCGAGGCCGCCTTGGAGCGCGGCTCCGAGGTCCGTGACGATGTCGCCGAACAGGTTGTTCGTGACGATCACCTCGAACTGGCTCGGATCCTGGACCATGTAGAGGCAGAGCGCGTCGACGTAGACGTGCTTGGCTCGGATCTCCGGGTACTCCTTCGCGACCTCGAAGAAGCAGCGGTACCAGAGCTCGTGGGCGTGCTTCATGGCGTTCGACTTGTCCGCCATGTGCACGGTCTTCTTTCCGTGCCGCTTCGCATACTCGAAGCCGGCGCGGATCAGGCGCTCGACACCCTTGCGCGTGTTGACGTCCTCGTTGATGGCGATCTCGTCGGGCGTGCCGCGCTTGAACTGCCCGCCCATGCCCACGTAGATGCCCTCGGTGTTCTCGCGGAAGACGACCATGTCGACGTCCTTCGCGCCGCGGTCCTTGAGCGGTACGAGGCGATCGGCGAGCGCCTTCACCGGGCGGATGTTCGCGTAGAGATCGAGCCCGAAGCGCAGGCCGAAGAGGATGTCGCGCGCGTATTCGAGGTTCGGCACGCGCGGATCGCCGAGCGCGCCGAGGAGGACGGCGCGGGCCTCCTTCGCGATCCGCTCCTGGACGTCCTTCGGGAACGTCGTCCCGTCGCGAAGGTAGCGCTCTGCGCCGAGGTCGAGCTGCCACAGCTCCAGCGGCAGCTTGCGGTCGTCACGGTAATGCTCGAGCACGCGCGTCGCGCACGCCATCACTTCGGGACCGATCCCGTCACCGGGGAGGATCGCGATCAGCATGGGTGAGGCACCTGAGGTCGATGGTTGAGCAGAACGCGAGCGCCGCGACGACGCTTCGCTCGCGACGCGGGGCGGACGTCCGTCCACCTCCGAGGGCCGCTACGCTACCATGGCGAGCCATGCACGGAACGCGTCGCTTCGATGCCGGTGCTCAGTCGATCCTTCTCGCCGGTGCCCTCGCGATCGCCTCGTGCGGCGGAGAGGCCTCCGGGCCGCCGCCGACCGCTCCCGCCACGAAGGCGGCGCCTGCCGAAGAGCCGCAGGCCGCGGCTCCTGCGGACGGCGCGAGCGGCGCTTCCGCGTCGTCGTCCGCCTCCGACGTCGGTCGCTGGCCGTTCGGGCCCGAGCCCACCCCGGAGGAGCGCGCCGCGCAGCTCGAGCGTCTCATGAAGGACCCCGGACCGATCAAGAGCAACTGGGTCCCGCCGGGGAAGAGCGAGCGCTACGGCCGGGCGGAGGGGCTCATCGCCGCGAAGCCCGACGCGGTGCGCGCGAAGCTGCTCGACTTCATGCACTACAAGGACCTCGCGGGCCCGAAGTTCAAGAGCGTGAAGGTCGTCGACAAGCAGGGGCAGACCACGGACGTCTACTTCCAGCTCCCGATCATGAAGGGGCTGGTCACGCTCTGGTACATCACGCGCTTCCCGCCCGCGCGCTCGACCGGCACCGGCGACGTCATCGAGGGCACGTTCGTGAAGGGCAACATCAAGAACATGCACATCGCCTTCACGGTGCGCCCCGGTCACGACGAGAACACGAGCGTCCTCGTCTGCGATCTCGTCCTCCAGCCGAACGTCCCGGCTCCGCAGTCGGCGCTCGACGAGGAGCTCCGCGACGCGTGCGGCGACGCCATCAACTCGATCCGGCGCACGGTCGCCGCCAACTGAGACGAGGAGAGTGGTGCGGCAGTGGCTCAGCCGCCGACCACGACCTTCCACTCGCAGACGCGCCAGCGCGTGACGAGGCCGTTCTTCACGTACGGATCCTCGCGCGCGAAGCGCTCGGCGACGGTGCGGTCGTTCCCGCGGAACACGATGGCCGCGCCCTCGACTTGCGGCGCAGCCGCGTCGAAGCCGTCTCCGAACGCGCCCGCCAGCGCGAGCTCGCCTCGTTCGTGGGCCTCGCGCGCGAGGCGGAGATGCTCTTCGCGCAGCGGTGCGCGGCGCTCGACGTAGTCGGGGACGACATCGTAGAGGAGCAGCCAGTACTTCATCGCTTCACCGTCGCTTCGTCTCCGTGATCGCGCGGGCGACTTCGACTGCGCCCGGTACGCGCGGGACGTCCGGGTGGCGCCCGGCGTAGTGCCCGAAGGGATCGACGAGCGCGTGCCGGCAGCCGGCCGCGCGTGCACCGAGGACGTCCGTCGCGAAGACGTCGCCGAGGTGGAGCGCGCGCTCGGGGCCGATCCCGAACCGATCGAACGCGACGCGGAAGATGCGTGGATCGGGCTTCTCGAAGCCCACCTTCGCGCTGTCGACGACGAGGTCGAAGTGGCGGAGCACGCCGAGCTCCTCGAAGAGGCGCTCGAGCATGCCCTCGGAGTTCGAGATGATCGCCACCTTCGTCCCGACCGCCCGGGCTTCGTCGAGCGCGGGCCCGAGGCCGTCGGGGACCTTGCACCAGAGGTTCTTCGCCTCGTGGCTCCGCCAGGCCGCGTCGAGCAAGCGCGGGACGCGCTCGGCGTCGAGGCCGGCGCGGAGCGCGATCGTGCCGACCATGCGGCCCCACGCAGGCGCGCCGGGTCGATCGCGGAACGACCACGCGCAGTCGTGGAGCTCGCCGGTCTCGGCGAGGGCCTTGGCCTCCCCCTCGCTGCGCACCAGGGTCTCGGCCGACACCTCGAAGCCCGCGGCCTCGCGGAGGATGTCCGCGAGGCGCGCATGGTCGAGGAAGATGACGGTGTTGCCGGCGTCGAGACAGAGCAGATCGACGCCGGCGACGAGCGAGGGATCGACCGACGGCATCCCGGGCGTCAGCCCATGAGCTTCGTGGCGGGGACGAACTCCATGTTGTGCGCCTGCGCCACCGCCTCGTACGTGACGTGGCCGGCGTACGTGTTCACGCCCTTCATGAGCGCCTTGTCGCTCTTGCAGGCCGCGACCACGCCCATGTCGGCGATCTTGAGAGCGTAGGCCATCGTCGTGTTCGTGAGCGCCCACGTGCTCGTCTGCGGGACCGCGCCGGGCATGTTCGCGACGCAGTAGTGGACGACGCCGTTGACCTCGTAGGTCGGGTTGTCGTGCGTCGTCGGCCGGCACGTCTCGATGCAGCCGCCCTGGTCGACCGCGACGTCGACGACGACGCTGCCGGGCTCCATCTTCTCGATGAGCGACTTCGTCACGAGCTTCGGCGCGCGGGCGCCGGCGACGAGGACCGCGCCGATGACGAGGTCCGCGCGCTGGACCGACTGCTCGATGTTCGTCGGGTTCGAGTAGAGCGTCTCGACCGCGCCGCCGAAGACGTCCTCGAGGTAGGCCATCGTCGAGGCCTGGACGTCGAGCACCGTGACCTGCGCGCCCATGCCGATCGCGATCGTGGCCGCGTTTCGGCCGACGACGCCGCCGCCGAGGATGACGACGCGCCCGCGACGCGTGCCCGGAACGCCGCCGAGCAGGACGCCCTTGCCGCCGTGCTCCTTCTCGAGGCAGCTCGCGCCGACCTGGACGGCCATGCGGCCCGCGACCTCGCTCATCGGGCGGAGGAGAGGCAGCGAGCCGTCGTCGAGCTCGATCGTCTCGTACGCGATGCCGGTCACCTTCGACTCGACGAGCTTCTTCGTGAGCTCCGGCTCGGGCGCGAGGTGCAGATACGTGTAGAGGATCAGGTTCTCGCGGAAGAAGCCGTACTCCTGCGGCAGCGGCTCCTTCACCTTGACGACCATGTCCGCGCCCCAGGCGTCGGCCGCGGTCGGCACGATCTGGGCGCCCGCCGCGACGTAGTCGGCATCCGAGATCCCGGCGCCCTCGCCAGCGCTCTTCTCGACCAGGACCTTGTGGCCATGTGCGGTGAGGCTGCGAACACCCGCGGGGGTCATGCCGACGCGGTACTCACGAGTCTTGATCTCCTTCGGCACTCCGATGATCACGGCGAAGCTCCTTTGCTCTCCTGGGGACGCGGAAACGGGCGGACCATAGCTGAGGGTTTCGGGGTCGTCGAGCGTCTGAGCTGGGGGGCGAGGCGGCCACCAAGGCGTCGTGACGCGGCGCGCCGACGAGCTCTTCCGCACGCGCTGTAAGGTTTTCCTGCGGGCGCGGACTGTCGGATCGAGAGCTCGAAAATGGGTGATGCGAGGACGAGCACGATGGTCGCGGCCGACCGAGAGCGAGAGCTCTCTCGGTTGCTCGCCGAGCACGCTCGCCCGCTCGAGCGCGTCGCGGCCGCGTACGCGCGGTCCGCAGCCGACCGGGAAGACCTGCTCCAGGACATCGCGCTCGCGCTCTGGCAGGCGCTGCCGGCGTTCCGCGGAGAGTGCTCCGAGCGGACCTACGTGCTCCGCATCGCGCACAACCGCGCGGTGTCCTTCCTGGCGAAGCGCGGGCCGGTCGTCGAGGACGTGGAGGACCACCAGGACGACGTCGCGTCGTCGACCGGGAAGAATCCGGCGATCGTCTACGAGCGGAAGGAGCGAGGAAGCCGCTTGCTCGCGGCCGTGCGAGCCCTGCCGCTCGGGCACAGGCAGGTCATCACGCTGCTGCTGGAGGGCCTCTCGCATCGCGACATCGCCGAGGTCCTCGGCACGAGCGAGAACAACGTGGCCGTCAGGGCGAACCGGGCACGAGCCGCCATGCGAGCGCTGCTCGAGGAGAGCGATCGGACATGAGCGAACGTGGACCGAACGAAGAGAGGAGCGAGGACGTGGAGCTCGCGGGTTGGAGGAAGGAATGGGCATCGTTGGGCGGCAGGGACGAGATCGCGAAAGAGCTCGCCGTGCGCGTGGTGAAGGACGGCCGCCGCATCTCGCGCGGCATCGCGATCGAGCTCGCTGCAGGCGCCCTGGCGACGGGCACCTGCGTCTGGATGCTCGCTCGGTCGCGCGGCGAGCTCGTCACCGTCGTGCTCTGCGCCGCCATCCTGATCTTCGTCGGCGTCTGGTGCACGCGGCTTCTGACGTTGCGGAAGGGCACGATCGCGGCGGCCGATACGGGCCTCGATGCGTTCATCGAGCTCACGCGGCGCCGTCTCGAAGACGACCTGCGCTGGAGCGCGTTCTCGAAACGCGCCATGGTGGCCATGTCCATCTTCGTCGTGCCTTGGGGCGTCTGGGCCGTCGTGGCTCGATGGGAGCTGTACCGCGCCGAGCCGTGGCGGGCGGTCGTGGGATTCGGCGGAGCCGCGCTCGTCTGGGCCGGCTGCTACGTGCTCGTCGAACGCAGGCGGGTGAAGCTCGAGGCGGAGCGCGAGCGCTTCCTCACGCTCGTCGCCGAACGAACCGCCGATTGACCGTGGCGCCCTGCGGACGTGCCGCACGGCCACGGTCAGGCGACCGCGCAGCACTGTGGCGAGCCCGAGGAAAGACGCGGTATGAAGGAGCGCCCTCGGGATCTCTCGCATGTACGCCCTGATCCGACCTCTCCTGTTCTCGCTCGAGCCCAACCGCGCTCACGCGCTCGCGATGACGGCGCTCGGACCCGTCGAGCACCTCGCGCCGCTGCGTGCCGCGCTCCGTCTCCTCACGAGCGTCCGCGATCCGCGGCTCGAGGTCCGGAAGATGGGGCTCGTGTTCCCGAACCCGATCGGCGTCGCGGCGGGACTCGACAAGAACGCGGAGCGCCCGCGCGCCCTCGCCGCGCTCGGCTTCGGGCACGTCGAGCTCGGCACGGTGACGGCCGAGCCGCAAGGGCCGAACCCGCCGCCCAACCTGTTCCGGCTCCCGGCGGATCGGGCGCTCGTGAACCGCCTCGGGTTCCCGAACGAGGGCGCGGCGCGCGTGGCCGAGCGCGTCCGCGAGCGGCGTGCGGGCGCGGGCGTGCCCATCGGGATCTCGATCGGCAAGAGTCGGAGCGTGCCGCTCGAGCCGCTCGACGCGGCGATCGCCGACTACGTCGCGAGCTTCCGCGCCGTGCGCGACGTCGCCGACTTCGTGGTCGTGAACGTCTCGTCGCCGAACACGAAGGACCTCCGCGCGCTGCAGGCGGCCGACATGGCGCGCCATCTCTTCTCCGCGCTCAAGAGCGAGGCGGGGCGGGGCCCGTCGAAGCCGCTGCTCGTCAAGATCGCGCCCGATCTGTCCGACGACGCGATCGACGCCATCTGTCACGAGGTCGACCGCGCAGGGCTCGCCGGCGTCGTCGCGACGAACACCACGATCTCCCGCGAGGGCCTGCACACGCCGCCTGCCGAGATCGACCGCATCGGCGCCGGCGGGCTCAGCGGCGTGCCGCTCTTCCCGCGCGCGCTCGCCGTGGTCAAACGCGTGCGCACACGCCTCGGCCCGCGCGCGTGCGTCATCGGCGTCGGCGGCGTGCACGGCACCGAGAGCGCGCTCGCGATGCTCCGCGCCGGCGCGGACGTCGTCCAGGTGTACACGGGCTTCGTCTACGAGGGCCCGTTCCTTCCGCGCACCGTCTGCCGCGGCCTCTTGGACCAGATGGAGCGCGAGGGCGTCTCGTCGCTCGCGGACTTGGTCTCCGCGAAGGCCCCGTCGCTCGTCAATGGCGCCTCGAAGAGCGTGCGAGCCGCCACGGTTTCCTGAGCGCCCACGTTCGTCCCGCCAAGGCCTCGGCGCGTGGCTCGTGAGGCATGGCGGGTCCGCAGCCGCGCTCTGCTGAGGACCGAGGACCGAGGACTGAAGCTCAGGGCACCACCCGCGCGAGAATCATCTCGACCACCTGCTTCTTGCGCTCGGCGAGCATCTCGGGCCCGTGCCAGTCCACCGGCCAGATCGCGCGCACGAAAGGCTCCTCCTGGAACGGGAAGGCCACCATCGCGACGCACGACAGGACGAGGTGCTTCGGGTCGACGTCCTTGCGCACCTCTCCGCGCGCACGCATCTCGTCGAGCCGCGCGACGATGGCGTCGAACAACGGCCCGACGTTGTCCGCGACGATCTGGATCGCCGCCTTGCCGTTCTTGCCGTCGGTGCCGTCGCGGCGCGCCTCGTGCCGGAGGATCGACAGGATCGCGCCGTTCGTCGCGAAGAACCGCAAGAGCAGATCGACGAACGCCTCCGCGAGCGCGCGCAGGTCTTCGGGGCCGCGTCGCTTCTTGCCCTTTCGGTGCGCGACGGGCGCGTCCATCTCGTCCATGAGGCTCCACGCGCCTTCGGTCATCGCCTCGAGGCCGCCGCGGACGACCTCGGCATGGAGCCCCTCCTTGTCGGCGAAGTAGTGGTGGATCAGCGCCTGCTGGACGCCAGCGGCGCGCGCGATCGAGCCGAGCCGGGCGCCGTCGAAGCCCTTGGCCGCGAACTCGGCGGCCGCGGCTTCGAGGATGCGCCGTTTGGTCTCGGCCGCGTTGCGCTCCTTCTTCCGCGGCGGCGGCGAGGTCGCGCCGCCGTCGACTTCGTTCGAGCGCGGTGACGTGCGAGGCGCACGAGGGGAGGCACGCATCGGCGCCGACCTTAGTCGATGCGTCCTCCGGCGCACAGCCGGCCTCGTCGCGCTACGAGGAGGTCGTCAGGCGCTCGGCTCCCAGGACTCGTACTCGATGACGTCGAGCTCCTCGAAGCCCTTGCGCACGCGCGGGGTGAGCAGGCCGAGGCGCTTCACGTTCGGCACGATCTTGCTGAACAAGAGGCGCCGGAACATCTGGAGCATCATCGACGACTCGGCCGCGGCCTCGCACTCCTTCTGCGGCAGCCCGACCGTGGCCCAGACCTCTTGCGCGAGGAAGCGGTCGCGGAGGAGCCGGGAGCTCTCGATCACGAAGTCCTCGCGATCGCGGAGCTCGCTCTCGGGCATGCCTTCGTAGAAGCCTTTGAGCGACATGACGCCGAAGGCGACGTGGCGCGCCTCGTCCTGCATGATGTTGTGCGTGATCTGCTTGATGAGCGGCTCGTTCGCGGTCTGGTGAATCAGCCCGAACGCACCGAGCGCGACGCCCTCGATCAGGATCTGCATCCCGAGGAACTTGAAGTCCCAACGCGAGTCCGAGAGGACCGTGTCGAGGAGCTGCTTGAGGTGCGGGCTCGGCGGGTAGACGAGCTCGACCTTCTCGGTCAGGTACCGATCGTACGCCTCGACGTGTCGCGCCTCGTCGAAGACCTGCGCGGCGGCGTACAGCTTCGCGTCCATCGTCGGCGCCTGCGCGAGGATCTGCGAGGTGGCGAGCAACGCGCCCTGCTCGCCGTGGAGGAAGTTCGAGAGCATCCAGCTCGCCAGGTGGCGGCGGAGATTCGGGAGGTCCTTCTTCGGATCGAGCTTCTTCCAGATGTCGGTCCCGTAGATGGGATTGAACGCGTCGCTGACGAGCTCGCTCTCCGGGTCCACGTTCGTGTCCCACGCGAGGTCCTTCGCCGCGTTCCAGTTCAGGTCCTTCGACTTCTGGTACAGCGTCCGGAGCTCCGGGCGCTTCGTCGAGTAGTCCCACGCGTAATTGACCGCAGCGGTGCCCGCCGCGAGCACGATCTGGCTCTCGGGGGCGATCGGGAAGGTGGCGGACAGATTGGACCCGGGCTCGCGCGGCGCGACGCCCTCACCGGGGTTCTGGACCGTCATGAAATTGACTTTTTAGTAAATTGTCAGTTCTGTCAAGGCGACCCCTTCCTTTGTCGCAGCCGCGCGGATCGCGCCCACGATGCCGCGCGATCGGAGCGACAAAAGCGAGCGCGCGGCTCGCGTCGGAGGACGCGGCCGCGCGGGTCGTCGTTCGTGTGTGGAATCAGCGACGGAGCTGCTCTTCGCCGAGCTCCGCGAGGATCTCCTCGACGGACTTCTCTCCCGACTTGGCCTTCGCGCGCGACGGCGCCGCGGGAGCGCTCTCCATCTTCGGCGCCGCCGGAGCGACCGGCTTCTGCGCCGCAGGCGCGGCGGGCGCCGCGGTCGTGCGCTGCACCGGCGCCGGCGATCCCGCAACGACGAGCGCTGCGGGCGCACGCGGTGCCGAAGCCTCGACCGCTGCCGGCGCGACCGGCGTCGCGGGCGCCGGCGCTTTGGCCGCCGGAGCAGCGGCGGGCTCGTCCAGCGGATCGCCGATGACGAGGAAGTCCGTCGACGCCGTGGCGCTCTCGAGGCTCTCGGAGACCTTCGCCGGCACGAGCGAGGGCGTGTCGATGGAGGCCGGCTCCAGCGACTTCGCACTGCTCGCCCGCGCCGGCGGGTCGTCGGAGCGCGCGAGCACCACCACGACGGCGATGACTGCAGCGATGAAGATCCCGAGGCCGGCGCTGGCCACGGACACGAGCACCGACCGCACCGACCGCGACTTGCTCGGTCGCGGCGTCGGCAGGCCGAACATGACCGGAGGCTCGAGGGTGGGGATACGCGACTGCGCGGAGACGACCCACGGGCTCTTGCTCGTCGACGCGGGCGCCGGCGGCACCGACGCGTGCCGGAAGGCGGAGGAGCGCACCTCGTTCTCGGGCAGGAGAGACCGCCTCCTCTGCCGCTCCTCCATCATGCGCTGGATCTCGGCGATGCGCGGCAGCAGCGAGCTCTGCGGCGGCACCGGCTGCGAGGGCGTCGCGTGCTCCCCACCGAACGGAGGGGCGAACGCGTCGGATTCGTCGAGCGGCTCCGGCTGGGGCGGGAGCGGGCAGTCGTCGAAGAGGTATCGCCCGAACGCCTCGGGATCGACCCTCTCGAGCTCGGCGGCGGCGTCCTCGTCGGTTTGCGCGAACCGATCCATCACCTCGACGTCCCCGCTGGAGAGCGCCTGCTCGGAGCCGGTGAACGGGTGCAGCCTGTCCGTGTCGGCGTACGCGTCGACGCGCTCCACCTCGCTCGAGTCCACGTACGACGGGCGCACGAAGTACGTGGTGACCGTCTCGAGATCGCGCCGATCGTCGTTGCGCAGCTCCTTCGCGGCGACGTGCGAGCGGCGCGGGGCGGGCGGCGGGAACCACTCGGCGTGAGCCTCACGCTCGCCCGAGCGATCGAGCTCGACGGGCGCGACGTACGACGGACGCGGCGGGCCGATGCGGGTCGGCTCGTCGAAGGAGCGCAGCCGCGAGAGGGCGACGTACGACTGGCGCGGCGAACGGGTCGCCTCGTCCTCCACGTCGTCCATGCGGATCGGCTGGACCGCCCGCAGCGCGCTGTCGCTGCCCAGCTCGTCGAGGAGGTCGGGAGAGGCCGCGTACGAAGGTCGGACGCGGTGCACGGGAGCCTCCTCCCATGCCACGTGAGACAGCCGCGGAGCTCGCTTCAGGACGTCGTCACGTCGACTCATGCCGTTCACCCACGGCGGACGATTGCACTCCCGGTGCCAAGGCCGCAGGGCCGGAAACGGTGAATTTTTCTGGTGTAGGCGTAACTCGCTCCGAGACGGGTGGATCGGCGTCGTCCCAGTGCGCTTCATCCATGGGGCCCGCGTCGGACGGCGGGACGCGCCCCGTCAGCGACGGGTCACGACCAGGTTTCGAGCGCCGCTCAGACCCACGCCCTGCGACCCACGCAGACCCACGGACACGCGTCCGTCGCGTTCGAGCTCCGTCGGGCACGACCGGAAGGGCCCGTCGTCGACGCTGACGTCGACGCGCCGCCCGCGCCGGCGCACGGCGAGCTTCTGCGTGGCCGAGTGTGCGAAGGCGCAGGCGGCGCCGCCGACCTCGAGCTCGGCGCCGTGCTCGAGGCGAAGGACGACGCTGGGCGGGCCGGCGGTCACGTCGAGCGACAGCTCGAAGTCCGCGAAGTCGACGTCGGTGAGGAATGCGCTCGCGCCGGGCCCGAGCAACAAGCCGCGCTCCGCTTCGAAGCGGATCGAGCCGCCGGGAAACCCGGCGAGGCGGTCCGGCGCGAGCTGCTCGGGGCCCGTGACGAGGAGCGGCTTCGGGACGGCGCCGAACCTCGTGCGCGTCGCGAAGCGGAAGCCGGCCACGCGCATCCCGGCCTCGCCGCCGTCCTCGAGCCACAGCGCGAGGCCCGGATCGCCGGTCGCGATCGCGTCGAGGCTCGGCCCGACGTCGGGCGCTTCGGCGATCGGCTCGAACGCGCCGTACCACGGAGACCAGCGCATCCAGCGGCGTCCGGTCCACAGCACGGGAGCGCCCTCCGCGCCGGGGAAGAGACGCACGACGTCGAGCGTCTCGGGATCGACCGGCAGCGCCGGCTCGAGCGTGCCGTCCGCGGAGATGACCCAGACCGTGGCGAAGTCGGTCGGGCTCCCGGGCTCCGGCGCGATGACGGCGAGCGCGCCGCCGGCCACGAGCGGGACGATCGCGCGCTCGCGTCCGAGGACGAGATCGACGGGACGCTTCGTCGGACGGCTCGCGTCCGGCGCGAACCACTCGAGCGTGGTGACCGGGCCTCTCGGACCGATGCCGCCCGAGACGAGGATCTCGCCGTTCGCGAGGCGGATCACGCGTGGCTCTCGGCGCGGGACGGAGAGGCGGGCGACGCCTGCGGTGCGCGCGCGCCGCGCGACGGGATCGATGATCTCCATCGTGGCGAGCGGCGCGCCGGCCGCTCCGACGCCGCCTACGAGCAGCGTCTCTCCGGTCGCGAGCGTGACCGCGGCGTGCCGGGCGCGCGGCTCCGAGAGCGTGATTTGCTCGCGATCGAAGTCACCGATGTCACCACGAGCGCCCGGCCTCGGCCGGTAGATCTCCGCGGTCTGCAGCGCGTTGCCGGTATCGGGATCCTCTCCGCCGGCGACGAGCGCGGACACCGCGCCCTCCGGATCGGACGGCGAGGGGAAGGCGGTGATCGTCGGCCAGTCGCGGCGCGTGGTGAGCCCGAACTCCAGCTTCTCGATCACTCCCGTCGTCAGATCGCCGACGTACGTGTGCGGGACCTGCGTGGACGCGAGCGACCGACCTCCCGCGACGATGAAATGGCGGCCCGCGACGCCGAGGGTCATCGCGGTCCTGCGCTCGACGTCGCGGCTGAGGCGGCACGCATTGCCGGTCGGCCAGACGAGGACGTTGATCGGTCCACGGCCGAAGACGTCGGCGACGCCGCGCCAGCCGGAGTCGCGCTGCGCGATGTCGACGACGAGCGAGCGCGTCTCCTTCGGGAGGTCCACCATGGCCTGCCCGAGATCGCGAAGGAACACGGACGCGATCGGAGGCCGCTCGATCGACGGCTCGAAGTCGCCTGCGCCGTAGATGACCGAGTAGGCCTCGCTCTCGAAGACGGGGCACTCGCGCGGCGAGTACACGACGACCGGACGCTCCTCGATGCGCGGCTCGGGCGAGCACGCGAGCGCGAGGAGCCCGGCGCCGAGCGCAGTCACGCTCGCCGAGGCGACCCCGGACGGGAGGCGCATGCACGCAGCGTACAATGTACGCGGCGGCCGGCCAACGACGCGGGGACGAAGCGCCACCGTGATAAGATTTCCCCGGCTTGTACCCGCGGGTCTTCGGCAAATACGTCCTCGAGCGAGAGCTCGCTCGAGGCGGGATGGCTCGTGTCGTCCTCGCGACGCTGCGAGGCGCCGGCGGGTTCGAGAAGAAGCTCGTCGTGAAGCAGATCCGCGACGAGCTCGCGTACGACCAGCAGTTCATCCGGCGCTTCGTCGAGGAGGCGAAGACGACCGTCGCCCTCAACCACCCGAACATCGTCCCCGTCTACGAGCTCGGGGTGGAGCAGGGCACGTACTTCCTCGCGATGGAGCTCGTCGAGGGGGTCAGCATCGCGGAGCTCCTCCGCGAGCGGAACCCCGACGGGTCGCGCCGCGTGCTCACGCCCGAGGAAGGCGCGTACGTCGGCGTCGAGGTCTGCCGTGCGCTCGATTACGCGCATCGCCGCATGAAGGTCGTCCATCGCGACATCACGCCGCGGAACGTGATGATCGACGAGGAAGGCCTGGTGAAGCTGATCGACTTCGGGATCGCGGCCCCCGCGCGCGTCTCGGGGCAGGAGATCCTCGGCTCGCCCGGGCACATGGCGCCGGAGCAGGTCGACGGCGGCGAGCTCGGGCCGCCGACCGACATCTTCGCGGTCGCCGTGCTCCTCATGGAAGCGTGGACCGGCACCGCGCCGTTCCGTCGCGCGACCCCCGAGGAGTGCGCCGCGGCGGTGCGCGAGCCGCACCCGCGGCCGAGCGACTTCGACCCGCGGCTGTCGCCGCTCGACGAGCCGATCCTGCGTGCGATGAGCGTGGATCCGCGAGAGCGGCAGCAGCAGGCGAGCGAGCTCGGACGCGCCCTGCGCCAGTTCCTCAAGGGGGTCGACACCGCCGACGTCGCGCGTGCTCTCGGCGATCGCGTGCGCGCGCTGCGCGAGGCGCAGGCGGACGCGTCGGAGCCTCCGCCCTCGAGCAAGCTGGACGCGCCGCGCCCTTCGGTCGCGAGCCACGGCGATCTCGGCACGAAGACCTTCGCGGCACGCGAGGAGGCGCTGAGCTGGTCGAGCATTCCTCCGCCACCGTCGCGGCCGAGCGCGACGATGGACGAGCTCGACGACGCGCCGGTGCCGAGCACGCGCCAGCTCCCGCCGAGCAACCCGAACATCCCCGCCGTGCCCCCCATCCGCGCGGATCGCGGGCGGCCCGACGATCCCGCGATGTCGATCCCGACGCCGCTCATGGTCGAGGTCGACGAGCTCGAGAAGATCCACGCGGACATCGAGAAAGGACGCGCGGGGCGACCGGCGGAGGAGGAGAAGACGCCGGTCGCCTCGACGACGAGCTCGGCGTCCGAGGCTCCGCTCAGGCAGGCGGACATTCCGACGGTGCGCCGGCCGCGGCTCGCGCGCGGCTCGAGCACGCCGCCGACGAACCTCGAGACGATCGCGACGCGTCCGCTCGAGACACCGGTGCGCTCGCACGAGCGGCCGAAGAAGGGCGACGGCGCGCCGGCGGGACGCCGGAGCGTCGCCTTCGTCGCGGGCGTGGCGGTCACCGGCCTCGTCGCGCTCGTCGCGTGGCGTGTCGTCGGCGTGCCTTCGCGTGACGTCGCGCAATCGTCCGTCACGACGGGAGCGACGACGGCGACGGTCTCGACCGTCGCTCTACCCGCGCCTTCGAGCGCGGCGCCGGCGACGATCCCCGTCCCGTCCGACTCCGCGCCCGCCCAGAAGAGCGCGCCCGGAGACGCGAAGACCACGCCGACGGCGAGCGCTGCCCCGGCCGCGTCCGCCGTCGCCGCGACGGCGTCGTCGGGAGCCGCGGTGGCCACCGGCAAGGCGCAGGTCGCCTTGGTCGGGGAGCCAGGCACGCGCGCGTGGGTCGACGGGATCGCGCGCGGCGCTTGCCCGGTGCGCCTCTCGTTGGAGCCGGGATCGCACGAGGTCCGCTTCACCTTCGAGCCGACCGGTGAGAGCCTCGTCGAGCGGTTCACGGCCAAGTCCGGCGATCACCTCACCGTGCGCGCGCAGTTCACCGGTGCGACGCCGACGGTCAAGGTCATGCGCTGAAGCGCGCGCGATCGGTCTTCGGCGCGCCGAGACCTCCTCGAGCAGGCGTCTCGAGTACGATGCCGGGGCCATGATCGAGCGCGAGCACGGGTTCGGAATCCTCGCAACGCGAGCCGACCGGCGAGCGTTCGCGATCGCCGCCACGTGCACGCTCGCCGTCGCTTGCGGCGGCGCCGAGAGCACCTCGAGCAAGACGACGGCACCGATCACCGACACGTGTCGCGTCCAGCTCCCGCCGCGGAGAGTGGCTCTCGATCCCGAGAGCCCGGCGCCGGCTTCGCGTGGCATCCGCCGCTCGTCGCGCCTCGTCGCGAACGTGGAGATCGGGCTACCGTCGCTCGCCAAGGAGCTCGAGGCCAAGACCGCGACGCGCCTCGCGGAGGAGCACGACAAGAACATCGGCTTCGCCGGCTCTCTCTCGTACACCGTCGATCGCGGTCCGTTCCGCATCGCGGTCGAGAACGACGCGCTCGTCATCCGCACGGACGTCCGCGCTCGCGCCCAGGCGTGCCGTGGAGCCCAGTGCTACGCATCGTGCGAGCCCGTCGGGGTCGCCACGGCGACGGTGCCGCTCCGCCTCACGCCGGAGTACCGCTTCGCGCCTTCGCGCGTCACGTTCGCGTTCACGCGCGGCTGCGAGGTGCGCGCGCTCGGGGGCATGGTGAAGATCGACGTCACGCCGACGATCCAGAGCGAGATCGCGCCGGCGCTCCGGCGTGTCGAGCGCGAGATCGACGGCAAGCTGCCTCCGCTCCGCCCGCAGGCCGAGCGGCTGTGGGCCGAGCTCGGCAAGACTCGGAAGATCCCGCTCGGCGGCTGCATCGTCACGAACCCCAGCGGCCTCGTCGAAGGACCGGTGACGGGGACGTCCGACGCGCTCCGCGTCCGCTTCGGTGTCATCGCCCATCCAGAGATCCGCGCGCGTTGCGACGAAGCCGACGCCGTCGGGACGACGCCGCTGCCGCCGCTCCAGCAGGACCCCTCGTTGCCCGAAGAGGACGATCTCGTGCTCGCGCTCGTCTCTCCTCTCTCGAGCCTGGCCGCCTCGCTCGAAGCCGCCGAGCCTTTCGATGCGGGAGGAGCGCGTGCGCGCATCGCGCGTGCGGTCGCGACTCCGGCCGGGTCGCACGCGGCGCTCGATCTCGGCCTTCGCGGCGAGGCATGCGGCGATCTCGCCGTCCGCGCCGCCCTCGCCTGGACGGAGGACGGTCGCCATCTGCGGCTCGCGTCGCCCACGCTCTCCGATCACGAACGTGAGCGCATGGCGTCTCTGTCTCCGGAGACGTTCACGCGGTCGCTGTCCGCCTTGAGGCTCGCGCCGCCGATGTCGCCCGAGGCGCTCGCGGAGCTCGTGCCCGCGCTCGCGTCGAGCCTCTCCGATCCGAGCGTCGAGGTGAGCGCGAAGGTGTCGGGCGTGAGGCCACTCGGCGTCTCCTTGCGCGGAGGCGATCTCGCGGCGTCGGTCGCTCTCCGCGGCAGCGTCGACGTGAAACAGCGGTGACCGGCGCATGCGACGGCGAAACGCGCTCGCCTCGCGGGTCCGACCCGTGCACGACGAGCCGCCCGATGAAACATCCCCTGGTCGCAATCGGCGGCGCGATCTTCGGCGCCTGCGTCCTCGTCATCGCGGCATGCTCGGACGAGCGTCCGGACGGCCGTCGAAACCCCGCCCCCGACCCGAGCGTCTCCCCGGACGAGCGCATCTTCGGCGCGTGCGACATCGCGCCTGGGACGTACATCGTTCGCACGACGAAGACGGGCGGGGGAGAGCTGTGTGGCGATCTGCCCGACTCGACCGTGGAGGTCGGCGGCGAGAGCGACGCGGGCACGGAAGACGGCGGGGCAGTGTGCACCCATGACTACGATCCGCTCACCTGCATCGTCCGCTCCGAGTGCCAGAACAGCCTCGACGGCGTGTCCACGAACATCAAGTCCACCTTCGACACGAAGTCGCTGAAGGGGAGGCTCGAGATGACCGCCACGCGGGACGAGGATCAGTCGGTGATCGACGAGTGCGAGTACGACGTGGAGTGGATCAAGGGGTAGTCGGGCCTCGGGCCTCGGGCCTCAGTTCGGTCCTCAGACCTCGGTCCTCAGCGGATTGGCTCACGCCGGAGTTCGGCGCGCTACCGTCGGCGCTGGCGGCACTGCGGGCTCTTTCTCGACTTCTTCTTGCTGCGCCTGCGCGCTTCGGGCGGCGGGGGCGGGCTCGATGCCCGGAAGGACCGGTAGCCTCCTCTTCTTCGTTCGGGGGAAGAGCTTCCGCGCGAGCCAGCGGAGCGGATCGTAGAACTCGTCCGCCACGCGCTCCTTGAGCGGGATGATGCCGTTGTCCGTGATGACGATGTGCTCGGGGCATACCTCGGTGCAGCACCGCGTGATGTTGCAGTAGCCGAGGCCGAGCTCGTCCTTCATCATCTTGCGGCGGTCGAGCGTGTCGAGCGGGTGCATGTCGAGCGTCGCGAGGTGGATGAGGTATCGCGGCCCGACGAACTCGGCCTCCTCGTGGTGGTCGCGCAGGACGTGACAGACGTCCTGGCAGAGGAAGCACTCGATGCACTTCCGGAACTCCTGGATGCGATCGATGTCTTCCTGCTGCATCCGATAGTGGCCGTCGGCGTCTCGCGGTCGCGGCGTGAACGGCGGGATCTTCTTCGCGACGCGGTAGTTGTGGCTCACGTCGGTGACGAGGTCCTTCACGAGGGGCCACGTCTTCATCGGCGTGACGACGATCGGCTCGTTCGGACGGAAGCTCGACATCCGCGTCATGCAGAGGAGCTTCGGCTTGCCGTCGATCTCCGCGCTGCACGAGCCGCAGCGACCGGCCTTGCAGTTCCAGCGGACCGCGAGATCGGGCGCCTGCTTGGCTTGGATCTCGTGGATCGCGTCGAGGACGACCATCCCCGGGTACGTCTCGACCTCGTAGTCGCGGAACTCTCCGCTGCCTTCGACCTTCGCGTCGGCCCGCCAGATGCGAAGCGTGTATTTTGCACCCGTCGAGACCGGCTCCGTCGTGCTCGCGCTCGCGTCGGCCATCACTCGTCCTCCTCCTCCAGCAGCCGTCGGATCTCCTCGGGCATCTCCGGCAGCGGCACGGTCTCGAGCTCCATGCCGGTCCCTCCCGCGCGCACGACGTGGTTCACCTTGCCGAAGGCGGGATCCATCTCCGGGTAGTCCTCGCGGGCGTGCGCGCCGCGGCTCTCCTTGCGGGCGAGGGCGCTGCGCACCATCGCCTCCGACACGACGAGCAGGTTGCGGAGATCGATGACCTCGTGCCAGCCCGTGTTGTAGTGCCGGTTGCCCGCGACCTTCGTGCGGCGCGCGGCGTCCTTCAGGCGATCGAGCTCCCGCAGGCACCTCTGGAGATCCTGCTCGGTCCGCATGATGCCGCAGTAGCTCTGCATCACGTTCATGAGGTCCTCGTGGACCGCGAACGGGTTCACGCCCTCCTCGCGCTCGAACGGCTCGAGCGCCTCGCGCGCGTATGCCTCGATCTGCTCGGGATCGACGCTCTTCGCGCTCGTGGACTTCGCGAACTTGCCCGCGTGGAGCCCCGCGAGCCGGCCGAAGACGAGCAGGTCGGACAGCGAGTTGCCGCCGAGGCGGTTGGCGCCGTGCATGCCGCCGGCGCACTCGCCCGCCGCGAACAGGCCCTTCACGCGCGTCTCCTGCGTGTCCGGATCGACGCGGATGCCGCCCATCGTGTAGTGGGCCGTCGGCCCGACCTCCATCGGCTCCTTCGTGATGTCGACGTCGGCGAGCTCCTTGAACTGGTGGTACATCGCCGGGAGCTTCCGCTTGATGTCCTCGGCGGAGCGTCGCGTCGCGATGTCGAGGAAGACGCCGCCGTGCGGAGAGCCGCGGCCCGCCTTGACCTCGGTGTAGATGGCGCGCGAGACGATGTCGCGCGGCAAGAGGTCCGGCGTGCGTCGCGCCGTCGTGGCGACCCCGCTCGTCGACTCGCGCAGCCAGCGGTCGGCCTCCTCCTCCGTGGCTGCCGTCTCCTTCGCGTAGAGCGGCGGGATGTAATCGAACATGATCCGCCGGCCGTCCTTGTTCCGGAGCGTGCCGCCTTCGCCGCGGACGCCCTCCGTGATCAACGTGCCGCGCACGCTCGGCGGCCAGACCATGCCCGTCGGGTGGAACTGCATGAACTCGGAGTCGATCAGCTCGGCGCCGATCAGGTACGCGAGCGCCTGGCCGTCGCCGGTGCACTCCCACGAGTTCGAGTTGATCTTGAACGCGCGCCCGATGCCGCCCGTCGCGAGGACCACCGCCTTCGCCTCGAAGACGACGAACTTGCCGCTCTCGCGCCAGTAGCCGAACGCGCCGCAGACGCGATCCTGGTCGCCGAGCAGACGCGTGATCGTGCACTCCATGTACACGTCCATCCCGGTGTGGATGCCGTGCTGCTGGAGCGTGCGGATCATCTCGAGGCCGGTGCGATCGCCGACGTGCGCGAGGCGCGGGTACTTGTGACCGCCGAAGTTGCGCTGGAGGATGAGGCCGTCCTTCGTGCGGTCGAAGAGTGCGCCCCACTCCTCGAGCTCGTTGACGCGGGCGGGCGCTTCCATCGCGAGGAGCTGCGCCATGCGCCACTGGTTGAGGTACCTCCCGCCCTTCATCGTGTCGCGGAAGTGCACCTTCCAGTCGTCCTTCGGCTCGACGTTGCCGAGCGCCGCGGCGATGCCGCCCTCGGCCATCACGGTGTGCGCCTTGCCGAGGAGCGACTTGCACACGAGCCCGACGCTGAGCCCCATCGCGCTCGCCTCGATCGCCGCACGGAGCCCTGCGCCGCCGGCGCCGATCACCAGGACGTCGTGGGAGTGGGTTTCGTACTTGGGGTCGAGCATGACATCAGGCTCCAGGCTCCAGGCTCCAGGCTCCAGTGAGGGCGAGACCGAGAGGTCTCTTCGAGCTTCGTTCGGTCGTCGTGAAGTGCATCGCTGCTGTTCTCCTTCCCTGGAGCCCGGAGCCTGGAGCCTGGAGCCTGGAGCCTCAGAACAACCTCACGTCCCGAATCGCTCCCACGGCGACCGCGCGGATGTACGCGTCGCAGAGCGCCACCACGATCAGGCTGATCCACGCGAACGCCATGTGATTGACGTTGAGTCGCGACACGCCCGCCCACAGCGCGTGCCGCAGCCTGCCGAACGGCGCCTCGGAGTAGCTGTTGACGCTCCCGCCCACGAGGTGCCGGAACGAGTGGCACGACAGCGTGTAGAGCGTGAGGAACGCGCAGTTGAGGAAGATGACGACCGAGCCGAGCCCCATCCCCAGCTCGCCGTCCCACCGAAGCGACGCGACGAAGTCGTGCCAGAGGAAGACGAGGAAGAGGAGCGCGACGTAGAGCGCGTAGCGGTGCAGGTTCTGGAAGACGAGGAGCTTGCGCTCGCCGTTGTAGTGGCCGACCCTTCGCGCTCCGACCGCACACGCCGGCGGCAACAGGCCGAAGGACCGGTAGTACGCCTTCCGGTAGTAGTAGCAGGTGAAGCGGAACAGCCCGGGGAAGGGGAGGACCAGGATCGCGGGCGTGAGGAGCGGGATCCCGAGATCCTCCGTCTCGATGTATGGCGACGCCAGCGGCGACAGGTACGGGCCCCACCGGTAGTGGGTGCCTTCGAGCATGCGGACCGTCGTGTACACGACGAACGCAGTGAGGACGGTGAAGGTGACCATCGGGCCGACCCACCAGTCGTCCTTGCGCAGCGTCCGTCCGAGGCCGTCCACGACGGGCAAGCGCACGACGGATCCCTTGTCAGCCATCGCCGATCCTCCTCTCGCGCTTCGCGTGGTCGGCGCCGGAGCGGTCCTCCGCGCAGACGCGTGTGCCCCACCTCAGGTCGCCGTACGTTCCACGTCGACCACGCACGCAAGCGACGGACCCTCGGCATTTCCGGCGCTGGGATCGCTTGCCCGGCGGCGATCGCCGCGCGCTCGTCGCCGCGTCGGGCCTGCGTCGTCCGGGAGCGCGAGCGACGGGTCGTCGAGAGCCCGAGCACCGAGCCGACGGGCTCCGGTGGGTACCGGCGTACGCATCGCCCCCCGCGGCCTGCGAAGGCGCCCGAGACCGGGGCGAGACGAACGGCTACCGCGACGCTGGCGCCTCGTGTCCGGGCCGTGCTACGTCGGGCGCGTCATGCCCGACTTCTTCGACATCTCCCGCCACCTCACCCCGGAAGAGCGTGCGATCCAGAGCTCGGTGCGCGCCTTCGTGGACGCTCGCGTCCTTCCCGTGGTCGCCGAGCACTTCGAGAAGGGGACGTTCCCGATGGACCTCATCCCCGAGATCGCGAAGATGGGGCTCCTCGGCTGCAACCTCGAAGGTTACGGCTGCGCCGGCCTCTCGGAGGCGGGCTACGGCCTCGCGATGCAGGAGCTCGAGCGCGGTGACTCGGGCATCCGCAGCTTCGCGAGCGTGCAGGGCAGCCTCGTCATGTGGCCGATTTACACGTACGGCTCGGAGGCGCAGAAGGAGCGCTACCTGCCGAAGATGGCGCGCGGCGAGATCATCGGCTGCTTCGGGCTGACGGAGCCCGACCACGGCTCGAACCCCGCCGGGATGCGCACGACCGCGATCGACGACGGCGACTCGTGGGTCATCAACGGCACGAAGCGCTGGATCACGAACGGCAACATCGCCCACGTCGCGCTCGTCTGGGCGAAGGTCGGCGGCGTCGACGGCGAGGTCCACGGCTTCTTGGTCCCGACCGACACGAAGGGCTTCGAGGCGCGGCTTATCCACAAGAAGGCGAGCCTGCGCGCGAGCGTCACGAGCGAGCTGATCCTCGAAGACGTGCGCGTGCCGAAGGACGCGATCCTCCCGGGCGTGAAGGGCATGAAGGGACCGCTCTCGTGCCTGACCCAGGCGCGCTACGGCATCGCCTGGGGCGTCATCGGCGCGGCCATCGCTTGCTACGACAGCGCGCTCGACTACGCGAAGAACCGCGTGCAGTTCGCGAACAAGCCGATCGCCTCGCACCAGCTCGTGCAGGCGAAGTTCGCCGAGATGCTCACGCAGATCACGGCGGCACAGCTCATGGCGCTCGAGGTCTCACGCCTGAAGCAGGAGAAGAAGCTCCGCCCGCAGCACGTGAGCATGATCAAGCGGAACAACGTCCGCATGGCGCTCGAAGTGTCCCGCACGTGCCGCGACATCCTCGGCGGCAACGGGATCACGCTCGAGTACCCGGTCATGCGTCACCTGTGCAACCTCGAGACGGTCTACACGTACGAGGGGACGCATGACATTCACACGTTGATTCTCGGGCAGGACATCACGGGGATTCCCGCCTTCGCGTGACCTGGCGGGGGCAGGAGGCTCCAGGCTCCAGGCTCCAGGCTCCAGGGGGGGCGGGCTGCACGGCCGTCGCGCCGCGCTCGCGTCCACTCGCTCCGAAAGCGACGTGGGGGCTCCGCCTGGAGCCTTTTCAGTCCTCAGTCCTCGGTCCTCGGTCCTCAGTCCTCGGTCCTCAGTCCTCGGTCCTCAGTCCTCGGCGTCTGAGGATGCGCGCGCGAAGCGCGCGCCCAACCTAAGTCGAGAGCCTCTTCAGCGTTCGTCTGGTTCTGGAAGTGTCCGGCGCGAAAATTCCCCGAACGCCGTACCGCACGGGGAACGACGGGAGCGAGAGCCGACGGCAAGCAAGGGCGTTATCGCTGAGGACCGAGGACTGAGGACTGAGGACTCGATTCCCTGGAGCCCGGAGCCTGGAGCCTCTACCCGATGAACGTCTCGTTCAGCGCGCCCACCTGGCGGAGCGCCTCGTAGAGCGCGATGCCGACGGCGTTGGCGAGGTTCAGCGAGCGGACGGCGCCGAGGGTGGGGATGCCGACGAGGCGGTCGGCGTATTTCGTGGTGAGCTCCTCGGGTAGGCCGACGCTCTCGCGGCCGAAGACGAGCGCGTCGCCCGGGGCGAAGCCGGCGTCGAGGTAGCTTCGTTCGGCGAGGGCGCTGAACAGGTGGAGACGGCCCACGTGGGAGGGGTCGCTCTTCTCGTACGCGTGGAGGAAGTGCGCGAAGTCGACGTGCGTGCGGACGTCGACCAGGTGCCAGTAGTCGACGCCCGCGCGCCGCACGCTGTGCTCGTCGATGCGGAAGCCCAGCCGGCCGACGAGGTGGAGGGGGGAGCTCGTCGCGGCCGCGAGGCGCGCGATGTTCCCCGTGTTGGGAGGGATCTCCGGCTCGACGAGCACGATGTGGAACGGCCGCGCGAGCGGGGCCGCGCGCAGCCGCGGCGAGGGGGGCGCTTTCGGAGGCTTGGGCGGCGGAGAGGTGCTGGCCATGGCGACCTCGGCTCGCGGCGGCTGCGCCGGCGCGGCCGTCGTCGTGCGATCTTGCGGCGGCGGCTCGCCACGATACTT
>Ga0207874_1000661_pt1 | contig 47501 bp, 34 predicted proteins | sample HigsolmetaAR201D_FD_184833 | JGI IMG/M metagenome (GOLD analysis project Ga0207874, IMG submission 184833) | Ionic liquid and high solid enriched microbial communities from the Joint BioEnergy Institute, USA - AR20-1-D (SPAdes) (version 2) ...
TCGTCCGTTGACATAGCCGTCCTCCTATGATGGGTTGTTCGCACTCTCATCGTAGAGGACGGTTCTGTTTTATGCAAGATCTGTCTCTAGAGTTATCTACCCGCCAACCTAGTAGCAACATTGGTTATTATGGTTTAACTTCGGATAGAACGCAAGTGCTATCCGTGTGTGCCAGTGCGTTTCATTGGCTATCGAGGACGGCATTCATCCCCGGCCTAAAGGCACGGGGCTTTCTGCCGCCTTTTCTGTAAAACAACGTCGCTGCGGATCAACCGGTATGATCGCTGTGGTATGGTTGGGCGTCGTATCGTGTTGATGTTTCAGTGGTTTCTTGATAAACAATGTCTTTATAAGGTGTCCACATGTTGCAAGCATGTAACATGTTATTGAAACAAAATGTTTCACGAATGATACACGAATGTTACATGTTTCTGCGTGAAACACTCTTGACATTGGATTAAGGCATGCTAGGATAACGGTACAACGACTTAAACAATATGATGTGTCTATTGCAATGATGGAAGTTTGCAATAGGATTTCCCAGGTGAGTGACGTGCAATGGAGCTCGGCTCTTGCTTCGTGCTGGCATCGTTGCCAAGTCTTACCCTCCAGCCCCTGACATCCCGAACTCCCTCGTCTGACCCTTATTTCACCTGATGTGATTTTATTGTAGAGGAGCGTACATACGGCTCTTTCGAACTGGGCGCTTAGTAGCGCTTGGCTTTGTGTTGCCAAAAACCTGTTTCTTGATCCTCGGCAGAATGGAAAGGAGGGGTAAGCAAAGCGAGGATCACAGGTTTGAGGGATAACGTGCTCGCCTACTCAATAGTCTTCCAATGAAGGAAGCGAAGGAGACAACACTCATGCCTGAATCATTTCTTGGTGAACTGCTCGGCACCATGATGTTGGTGCTCTTGGGTGATGGCGTGGTGGCGGCAGTGCTCTTGAACAAATCGAAAGCACAGGGTGCAGGCTGGATCGTGATCACAGCCGGATGGGCGTTCGCTGTGATGTGCGGCATTTTTGTGTCTGCGGCATTTGGTAGCCCAGGTGCCGATCTCAACCCCGCTGTAACGATTGCTGTGATGGTTCGTGGTGGTTATTCGGTAACAGTCGGCCTTCTCCACATGGTTGCGCAGATGATCGGCGCTTTCATTGGAGCGGTGTTGGTATGGTTGGCGTACCTGCCACACTGGGCCGAAACCGAAGATCCGGGCACAAAGTTGGGTGTGTTCAGCACTGGCCCTGCCATTCGCAATCCTACGACCAACCTCATCGCTGAGATCATTGGTACGTTCGTTTTGGTCTTTGTGATCTTCTCGATCTTCAGCGCCACAGGTGCGACGAGTGGTGATCCTGCTCCTGGCGTTGGCCCATACTTGGTCGCCGCGTTGGTGTGGGGCATCGGCCTCAGCTTGGGTGGCCCCACAGGCTACGCCATTAACCCTGCACGTGACCTCGGCCCGCGTATCGCTCACTTCGTGTTGCCAATCGCTGGCAAGGGCGATTCCGACTGGTCGTACTCTTGGATTCCGGTGGTTGGCCCGCTTGTCGGTGGCGCGCTTGCGGCAGTTCTCTTTATGGCTTTTGGCGGTAGCTAGTGTTGTTGCTGTTGACGGGTATACTCTCTTGATCCACACTTACCTGTCAACAGCGCACTAGCCTTTGAGCATGCAACGAGGAGGTTCACTGTGAAGAAGTTGATAAACTCGCCAGAGAATGTCGTCAAGGACGCCCTTGCAGGTATCGCCCTGGCGCATCCTGAGCTAGAAGTGCACTACGATCCCGATTTCATCGTGCGAGCCGGTGCGCCGTTTCAGGGCAAAGTAGGCATCATCTCGGGCGGTGGTAGTGGTCACGAGCCGATGCACGGCGGCTTTGTAGGCAAAGGTATGCTCGATGCCGCATGCCCAGGCGCGATCTTCACCTCGCCCGTACCCGACCAGATGTTGGCCGCCACCAAGGCGGTCGATGGTGGGGCCGGGGTGTTGCACATCGTGAAGAACTACACTGGCGACGTAATGAACTTCGAAATGGCTGCCGAGTTAGCCAGTGCCGAGGGCATTCAAGTAGCGAGTGTGGTCACGAATGACGATGTGGCGGTGAAGGATAGCTTGTACACGGCTGGCCGACGCGGCGTAGGCGTGACGGTGTTGCTTGAGAAGATCGCGGGCGCAGCTGCTGAGAGCGGCGCGGATCTTGCCGAAGTAACACGTATCGCCCAAAAGGTCAATAGCCTCGGTCGCTCGATGGGCATGGCGCTGACATCGTGCGTAGTCCCGCATGCTGGGAAGCCCACCTTCGATCTGCCAGAAGATGAGATCGAGATCGGTATCGGCATTCACGGTGAACCAGGCCGCAGGCGCATCAAGATCACGAACGCTGCCGAGATCACCGAGATGCTGGTCACACCGATTCTGGAGGATCTGCCGTTCAAGAGCGGTGATACAGTGCTTGCGTTCGTCAACGGTATGGGTGGCACCCCCTTGATCGAGCTATACGTCGTCTACAACGAGCTTGCCAAGATCCTCAAGGGCCACAATATCACAATTGGTCGTAACCTGGTGGGGAACTACATCACCTCGCTCGAAATGGCCGGTTGTTCGATAACGTTGCTCCGGCTCGATGACGAGCTTACGAAGCTTTGGGATGCACCTGTACGCACGCCAGCACTGCGCTGGGGGCTGTAACTGCACTCAAAACGTTTTGCGTTTTGAGATGCGTCTGGTAGCATATACGCAAAACGCTTTGAGAAGCTACAGCAAAACGTGGAGGGTAGCATGCAAATCACCGCCGAACATGTGATCCGTTTTCTCGAAGGTGTGGCTGCCACGATCAAGGAGCATCGTGATGAGCTAACCCAGCTCGATTCCCCGATCGGTGATGCCGATCACGGCATCAATCTGGATCGTGGATTCACCGCGGTATTGGCGAAATTGCCAACCGTAGCCGATAAAGACATCGGCACTATTCTCAAAACCACTGGAATGACTCTCGTTTCAACGGTGGGCGGCGCCTCCGGGCCATTGTACGGCACGGCATTTTTGCGCGCTGGTATGGCCTTGGCCGACCGCTACGAGTTGAACGAGGGCGAGATCGTTGCAGCACTCGACGCCGCTCTCGAGGGTATCATCTCCCGAGGCAAGGCGAACCGTGGCGATAAAACTATGGTCGATGCGATCGCACCGGGCATCGATGCGCTGAAGGAGGCGATGGCGAACGGCGCAGACTTCGTGACTGCGGTGCGCCAGGCTGTCGCCGCCACCGAGGCCGGTATGAAGGCGACGATCCCACTTGTGGCGCTCAAGGGTCGCGCTTCCTACTTGGGCGATCGGAGCATCGGTCATCAGGACCCTGGCGCAACGTCGTCGTTCTACATCGCCCAAGTGCTGCTGAAGACGGTTGAAAGTATTGGATAGCGACGAAATCGGGCAATGCTTTCGGCGGAAACGCGACTTGCTACTCTGCCATCTCGCAAATGTGTCGTTGCGCTGCATGTGAGCTGCTCGATATCATAAGACAAGGGAGTCGTATCATGGCGAAATATGCTGCCGCTATCGATCAAGGCACAACGAGTACCCGATTTATGGTGTTCGATCACGAGGGTCATGTCGTCTGTTACGATCAGAAGGAACATGAGCAAATCTTTCCCAAGCCCGGCTGGGTTGAGCACAACCCCGACGAGATTTGGGAACGAACCCAGAGCGTGATCAGAAGTGCGTTGCATAAGGGCAATATCGATCCGAAGGATATTGCGGCGGTTGGTATCACGAATCAGCGTGAGACGGCGGTGGTATGGGATAAACGCACGGGCAAGCCGCTGTACAATGCGATTGTGTGGCAGGATACCCGCACCGACCAGATCATCAATGAGTTCGCCAAGGATGGCGGACAGGATCGTTTCCGCGATAAGGTCGGTTTGCCGCTCGCTACGTATTTCAGCGGTCCGAAGATCAAATGGATACTCGATAATGTGAGCGGCGCCCGCGAGGCTGCCGAACGCGGCGATGCGATCTTCGGCAATATCGACACCTTCTTGCTGTGGAACTTGACTGGCGGCACCAATGGTGGCTTGCACATCACCGATGTGACCAACGCTAGCCGCACCATGCTGATGGATCTGAAGACCCTCGATTGGGACGATGAGATCCTGAAGGTGATGGGTATACCGCGCCAGATGCTGCCCGAGATCCGGCCTTCGAGCCAGGTCTACGGCAACGCCGTGGGCGATCTGGCGGGCGTGCCAGTCGCGGGTATCTTGGGCGACCAGCAGGCCGCCACGATGGGCCAAACCTGCTTCAACCCAGGCGAGGCCAAGAACACCTACGGTACTGGCTGTTTCATGCTGATCAACACGGGCGAGGAGTTGGTGCCCTCTAAGAGCGGCTTGCTCACCACGGTCTGCTATCAGTTGGGCAACAATAAGCCTGTCTATGCGCTGGAAGGCTCGATCGCGATCGCTGGTGCATTGGTGCAGTGGTTGCGCGACAACCTGGGCATGATCACCAGCAGTGCCGAGGTGGAAGCGCTCGCCAAGAGCGTGGAGGATAACGGCGGCGTCTACTTCGTGCCGGCCTTCTCGGGCCTGTTCGCGCCGTACTGGCAGTCGAACGCGCGCGGCGTGATCGCTGGCCTGACGCGCTACGTGAATCGCGGCCATATCGCCCGCGCTGTGCTGGAGGCCACCGCCTGGCAGACCCGCGAAGTGCTCGACGCGATGGAGAAGGACTCCGGCGTGACGCTGAAGGCGCTCAAAGTCGATGGCGGTATGGTGTACAACAATACGCTGATGCAGTTCCAGAGCGATGTGCTGGGCGTGCCCGTCATTCGCCCGAAGGTGGCCGAGACGACCGCGCTTGGGGCGGCCTACGCCGCTGGCTTGGCGACGGGCTTCTGGGAGTCGCTCGATGACCTGCGTCAGAACTGGCAGATCGATCAGACGTGGGAGCCAAAGATGGACGAGGCAGCCCGCGAACAACAGTATGCCATGTGGAAGAAGGCTGTGACGCGCACGTTCGATTGGGTGGACTAACCAGTTCGGTGCGGCAAACACAAGGGGAGTGCGATGGTCAACCTCCTAATCGTCTCGCATAGTGCTCAGTTGGCGGCTGGCGTACAAGAGTTTGCCAGCCAAGTCGCAGACAATTCGGTGAAAATCGCGGCGGCTGGTGGCACTGCCGATGGTTCATTGGGCACCAGCGTCGAGCGAATATTAGCCGGGTTGGAGGAAGTCGCCTCGCCGGATGGTGTGTTGGTTCTGGTCGATCTCGGCAGTGCCGTGATCAGTGTTGAGATGGCGCTGGAATCGTACAGCGGCGGACCTGCGCTGATCAGTGACGCCCCGCTTGTTGAAGGCGCTTATCTTGCGGCGCTGGAGGCGAGTGCCGAAGGTGCGACGCTGGAGCAGGTGGCCGAGGCGGCGCTGCAGGCACGTTCCTTAGTAAAGGTTCAATCTTAGGTTCGATGGTGATGAGGCCGTTGGTTGCCAGCGAACCAACGGCCCGTTTTTATTCTCGTTCAGCGTTCAGGAGTTGCATTATGACAGAGGCAGTGCTGGAAGTAACAAACAAGGACGGTCTGCACGCCCGCCCCGCAAAGGATCTGATCAAGAAGGCCCGTGAGTTCAATAGCAAGATCACGATTCAGAATTTGAGCCGCCCCAATGGCCAAGAGGTTGCGTTGACGCCAGTTGGCTTGCTGAATAGTGCGGTGCGACAGGGGCATCAGGTGCGGCTGCGGGCCGAAGGCCCCGATGCCGAAGAGGCCATCGCGGCTCTCTCGCAGTTGATCACCGATAATTTTGGGGAATCCTAGCGCGGTTAGTTGCACAAGAGGCGATTATGACAAACCTGCTGCAAGGCGTGGGTGGTGCGCCGGGCATTGCGCTCGGTAAGGCGTTTCGTTATGTGCTTACGCCCACCACCGCAGATGTCGATGCGAGTCCTGCTGCTGCGCTTGAGCGTTTTCGGGCGGCGCAGGCTGCCGCCATCGAGCGCTTGAATGCGTTGGCCGAGGCGCAGCGTGAGCAGGGTTACGAGGCCGAGGCGGGAATCTTCGAGTTTCAGGCCCTGATGGTCGAGGACCCGACGCTCGACGATGCCGTGGTAGACATGGTGAGCAACCAGGGTTTGTCGTTGGATGCCGCGCTGGATGCTGCGATCGCTCAGGCGCGCGCTTCGATTGCGGCGCTCGACGATGAGTACCTGCGCGAACGCGCCGCCGATGTCGATGCGGTGGGCATGGAGTTGCGTCGTGCGCTCTACGGCGGGCCTTCGTTGGCAAAGGTGCCCGCAGGTGCGATCATCGTGGCCGCCGACTTGACCCCCGCCGAGACGGTTGAGCTGCCCCGCCATGTGGCAGGGTTTGCAACAGCGTTCGGCGGCCCAACGGGCCATACGGCGATCCTGGCCCGTTCGCGGGGAATCCCGGCGGTGGTGGGTTTGGGCGATGCCGCGCTGGAGATCGTCGATGGCACGAGTTTGATCCTTGATGGCGACGCTGCACAGTTGCTGGTTGAACCGACCGCTGAGCAGACGGCGTTGTACACGCAGCGCCGCGAGCAGCAGGAGGCAGATCGGCTGCGCCGCCAGTCGTTGCGCGATGTGCCGGGCCAGTTGGCCGATGGCCATGCTGTGGCGCTGTGGGCTAATATCGGTCGCCCCGAAGAGGCGGCGTTGGCGTTGGAGCAGGGCGCCGAGGGGATCGGGCTGTTCCGCACCGAGTTTTTGTTCTTGGATCGCCACGCCGCGCCAAGCGAGGAAGAGCAGTTCGCGGCCTACCGCACGACGCTTGAGACGATTGCGGGGCGTCCGGTGGTGGTGCGCACGCTGGACATCGGCGGAGATAAAGAGGTGCCCTACTTGGGCTTGCCCCACGAGGCGAATCCCTTCTTAGGCGTGCGCGGCATCCGTTTGTGCATGCAGCAGCCGGAGTTGTTCACGACTCAGTTGCGGGCATTGCTGCGGGCTGCGGTCTACGGCGACCTGTGGGTGATGCTGCCGATGGTGGCGACGGTGGAGGATGTGGTGTGGGCGCGCGAGCAGTTGCGGTTGGTGGCTGCGGCGCTGGAGGCTGAGGGTATCGCGCATCGGGCGGATGTGCGTTTGGGCGCGATGATCGAGACGCCTGCCGCTGCGGTGACGGCGGATCTGTTGGCCCGCGAGGTGGCGTTCTTTAGTGTGGGCAGCAATGATTTAACGCAGTATACGATGGCGGCGGACCGTGGTTTGGCGCAGTTGGTCGCCCGGTATCCGCACGATTCTGCGGCGGTGCTGCGGTTGATCCAGCAGACGGCGGCGGCTGCCAAGCGGGCGGGCATTCCCTGTGGGGTGTGCGGCGATCTGGCGGGTACGCCTGCAATTGCTGCGGCGTTGGCTGCGATGGGTATCGATGAGTTGAGTATGGCTCCTGCGTTGATCCCCGTGGTGAAGGAGCACCTTCGTGGCATCACGTTTGCTGAGGCTCAGGCGCGGGCGCAGGCGTTGATGCAGCTAGATGTCCCCTGATTCTGCCCCTGTCGCGTTGTTACTATGATGCGCTGGTCTGCTGCGTTCTGGTGATGGATGGCAGCGACGAAGCGTGTATTTTGGCGCGCAGCGCCATCCTATCCAAGCGGGCAACGTTCCACACGACGGGGGTTGCTCCGCAGCGACGGGCATTGAGGCGAGCGACGCGATCTTTCTCCCTAAAAAACGTGGGCACTGTGGCATGCTGAAGCTTGGCTCGTGAGCGTTTTTTTTTGTGGAGATCGTTGATTCTAAGGGGAAATACCACCTGTGATAGTCTTTACAGGCGTGGTATAATCCTCATACGTCGCTAGTACAAAAGAGCTAAGTACGCCTATGTCAGTGCCTCTTACACGGGTTGGGAATTACCAGCTAGAACAAGAAATCGGTCAAGGTGGCATGAGCAAGGTTTGGCTGGCTCACCATCGTCTGCTTGAGAACCGTAAGGTCGCGGTGAAGCTGTTGCTCTCCGATGATGCTGAGGCGATCGAGCGATTCACGCGCGAAGCGAACATCACCAGCCATCTTCGTCACGAGTATATTGTTCAGATCTTCGATCACGGCTACCAGCACCCCTATCACTATACGGTGATGGAGTATGTGCAGGGTGGTTCGTTGCGTGATTTGTTGAAGCAACATCGGCCTGTCCCGCTGGAGTTGGCGCTGCATATTTTCCGCCGTGCGGGTATTGCGCTTGATTATGCTCACGCCCACGGGGTCATCCACCGTGATGTGTCGCCCGGCAATATTTTGCTGGAGCAGGGCACGGATCGGGTGTTGCTGACCGATTTCGGCATCGCTCGCGAGTCGGGGAAGGCTAGCAAGACGGCGATCAATCAGTTTATGGGCACGCCCGGGTATCTTTCGCCCGAGCAGGCGACTTCGGCGGCGGCGGTCACGCATTTGTCGGATATTTATAGCTTGGGCGTGGTGCTGTTCGAGATTCTGAGCGGCGAGCTGCCCTGGAATCATCTGCCGGGCATCCCTGGGCCGAACGGTGGCTTGTTTGTGCCGCCGATGCCGTTGCGCAGCCGTGGGGTGCAGTTGCCCTCCGAGGTCGATCGGATCATCGAGACGATGTTGGCGATCGATCCGGCGAAGCGCTACCCCAGTGCTCAGGCGGCGATCGAGGATCTTGAGCGGGTGCTGTTGCGCCACACCAGCCCTACGCAGGTGATTCTGACGAATGGAACCTCGCAGCCAACCACGACGGTGCAGACTGTGCGGCCCAGACTGTCGCCTGCGAAGGTGGAGATGCACCCGGTGGAGAAGGCGCTCGGCCCTGACCTGCTGAAAGCACCGATGCAGGAGTCGCGCAAGCACGCTGAGCTGCTGAGCGACCCACAGGTGATCGCGGGGCTGCTGAATCGGTGGAGCGAGGCGGGGTTTTTCCGGCGGAAGTTGTTGGGGCGTTTGGCGGTGATCCATCGGATCACGTCGTCGAATGTGTACTATTACACGTTGCGGGTGTTGTACGAGCACCGCGAGCCGATCACGACGGTGGAGGAGCCGGATCACAAGGCGATCCCTGTGCCGCTGGAGAAGGAGGAGGATCGCTGGAGTGTGGAGTTGCCCGCTCCGAAGGGGTTTGTGGATGATCCGGGCGGTTCGGTGCGTTTGCCGGGTTCGCTGCGGGTGATCGCCTGCGACAAGTGCAAGGGTATTGGACGCACGGTGTGTCCTCGCTGTCAGGGCAAGCAGCGCATCCCTGCTCCTGTGAAGGCGCCGGCGCCGACGGGTACGGCTGGGACGAACGGTACAGGTGGTACGGGTGCTGGCGCTGGTGCTGCCGGCGGTGGTGGTGCGAAGCCCTCTGCGGGTACCATGTCCGCTTCGGCGTCGGTCTCGCCGAGCGCTACAGCAACGGCTACAGGGACGGCTTCAACGGCGACGGCTGCTGCGCCGAAGCCGGTGTTGATCCCCTGCCCGGAGTGTTCGGGCGCGGGTGGGCTACGCTGCCAACGCTGCGACGGTGTGGGGCGGCTTATCCAGAAGAAGATGACGACGTGGCGGCGTTATACGAGTTCGTTTACGGCCCATGATGATCTGCCCCGAGTCGATGAGCAGTGGCTACAGCGCTCGTGTAAGGCGGTGGAGGTGTACCGCGAGCAGCGCAAGGGTGGCTTCAGCGAGGAGTGGCGCTTGGTGCCCGAGCTTTCTGCTCTACTCGATAAATCGCTCGATATCGATCAGGATACGCGCATTATTTTGAGCGAGGTATCGCTGTCGATCATTCCAATTACTGAGTTCGTGTTTGATCTCGGCGATAAGCCTATGCGTTGGTTTTGGAAGCGTCGCGGCGATGGCTCGGATGATTCGCCTGTGACGTATAGTTGGCATATCTATGGCTTCGAGCAACTCTTGCCGAAGGATTGGCGCTTCTTGAATTGGACCAAGCTCATGGCTACGATGTTAGGTGCGCTGGTGTTGTTGTTGGTTATAGTGTTGATTGTTGTTCTTGTTTGATCCTTTCCCCTGGTTTCGCTCGCCTGTTCCTCCTCTGTTGCCTATCAGTTCGATGAAGTCTAGTTCGCCTGCTCTCGCAGGTGTTTTTTGTGTTCAGGTGGTATTGATAGTAATGATCTTTCGGGTGTGGCGTGAAATGCTTTTGCCCACTGTTGCTGCCTGGTACGCGGGATTTGGTATGAATCGGCTGTTTGAAATAGTACTATAGGTCATAACCTATATGGCCCTCATGGGTGCTAGACGTCTCCCAATGGTGGCTTATATAATCGGTGTGATAGGCGACTGCTTCGCCGTGGTTCGATTTGTTCCGTCCGTCCGCATGATTTCATTGTTTCTACATTGGACCAAGTTCATGAAAGGGGAGGAAACGTATGACAACATGGCTGTTACTTGCTGCTGCTGCTGTAGGTGCAGCGGGGTTCTGGTATAGCTGGAAGCGTCGCCGCGATTCTCAGAGCGGAAAATAACGCTCTCAACTGTTTGAAGGAACAGGGGCCTGCTGGTTATGCGGGGTCCCTGTTTTTTGATGTTTGGGGAATGGGAAAGCTACAGGCTTTGCTGTTGTGTGATGCCGATACGTTGTAGAAGCGTATCGGCATCACACACATCGACGGGGCTATCTTCCTGCGGCGGCTGTGCTCCGCGGCTTCATTTGTTGTCTCGGTCGTTGGGATCGCCGTAGTGCATACGCACCATAATCTGCGGGCTCCCGGTGTCGCCAAGAATGTTGAGCACTAAGCTGACGATCGCGATGACGAGGCCGCCCAAGAAGGCCGACCAGAAGTCCGTAACGATGAATTTGTACCCCAAGGCTTGAGCGATCATCGAGGTGAAGATCAGCAGCGCTGCGTTGATCACCAGTCCGAATAGCCCAAAGCTCAAGAGGATCAGTGGGCAGGTCAACATCGTTAAGAGTGGCCGGATCGCGACGTTGATCAGCCCAAATACTGCAGCGATGACCCCGAGTTGCCAGCCCGGCCCCTCGAAATCGATGCCTGGAATCAGCCAGATGGCCGCGAAGATCGCTAGGATGTCGATGAGCCAGCGTAAGCTTATGATTCGGAACTGCTGCAAACGACTAATGGGTTGTGGGTTGGTCATTACAGCACTCCTCTGTACGGTAAAGCCATAGGTGCCTTAATCCTGCCCGACATCGGGGGTGCCGCGACCTATCGCAGTGCCGCCACCGCCGCCGTAGAGATCCTCGGTCTGCTGCGGTGTGCTGGCGTTGAGATAGTCGTTGAGCAAGGCCTGCAGCATCTCCTCGCGCTTATCGTAGAGGCGCTTGTGCGGGCGCTGCCCAACCACATCGAGCGCGTACGAGGCCAAGATCGGCAGGACGATGGTGCTATCGCAGTAGCAGACCACGGTATCGGGAAGCTGATCGGGATCAACTTTGCCCCAAGTCATCGCTTCGCTGGGTGTGGCGCCGCTCAGGCCGCCGGTGTCAACGCGGGCATCGGTGATCTGGATGAAGTAGTCGTGACCCTTTTCGGCGATGCCCATGATCTCCTGCAACTGCGGCTCCGTCTGCAGGATGAAGTTCTTGGGCGAGCCACCACCCAGGATCAGCACCGCGCTCTTGCCACCGCTCTTCTTAGCGTGATGCACGATGGCAGTTGTCTCGTTGACATCGCGCTCCACGTCGAACTTCAGTTTGTTGCCTGCGAGCGCCAGCGCCGCCACGTTCATACCGATGGTCGAATCGCCCGGGCTGGAGGTGTAGAGCGGCACGCCAGCTTCGTGGGCGGCGGTGAGCAGCGAGACATACTCGACGCCGAGGGCGCGCTCGCGGGCTTGCGTGTAGCGCCCAAGGTTGTAGTGCAGTTCGGCTGTGCTCATGGGGCGCTGGAACTCTGGCCCGCGAATGCACTGGCGCAGGAACTCATCGGACTGCAACAGCACATCCTGATCGAACAGGATGTCGTAGATGCGGATCAGCTTCTTTTCGCGCAGTTCGCGGTCATCGACGAAGGGTGTGGTGCCCCACAGTTCAAATCCCAGCGAGCGGTGCATGTCGTGGTAGAGGTTGGCGCCCGTGCTGACGACCCAGTCGATCAGGCCAGCGCGGATCATTGGCACCAGTGCGGCGGTGCCCAAGCCCGTGGGTGTGAGCGCGCCCGAGAGCGTCACGCCGATGGTGACATCGGGTTGGGCGATCTTGCGGGCGAACAGTTGGCACGCTTCGCGCAAGCGCCCGGCATTGTAGGAGTACAGGTGCTGGTCGACCAGATCGCGTACGCTGAGGCCCGGCGCGATCGGCTTGGGGTCGAGTTTAATCCCATATGACATAGCATGCACCTCGCTTAGTATCAGTTGCTTATAGAGTAGCTCATTCTACCATAGTGGCAGCAGATGAGGTGCTTGGCGAAGCCGAGCTGTTGTATCGTTTGTGGTGGCGATGTTGTGGCGTGTCGGTGAGCGGCGTCAGCAGGCGATCGCCTCGAATGTGGCGTGTTGATCGTTGAGCAGCCGCCGTAGCACGGGTGTGACCGTGGCGGGTTCGCCCGTCGTCATGAAGCGGGTGGTGCCCCGCCCCTCCAGATGCGCGTACCCGTTGAGCACTCGCACGACCTGTCGGGCCACCGCCGCGCCAGTGTCGATGATCGTGACATTGGGCCCAGCGATCTCGGCGATCAGTGGGCGCAAAAAAGGATAGTGCGTGCAGCCGAGCACCAGCACATCGGCCTGCTGCTCCAACAGTGGCATGACATAACGTTGCACGATCGCGCGGGTTTCGGGGGTGTCGAGTTGCCCTGCTTCAACCTGTTCCACCCAGCCCGGGCAGGGTTGCGTGAGCAGTTTGATGTTGTTGGCGTACCGTTGGGCGAGAGCGGCGAAGCGCTGCCCAGCCAGTGTGTTGCTCGTGGCGAGCACGCCCACGCGCCCGTTGTGCGTCGCGGCGGAGGCGGGCTTCAGTCCTGGCTCCATGCCAACAATCGGGATGGGCAACTCGGCCCGCAGCAGTTCGAGCGCCGCCGATGAAGCGGTGTTGCAGGCCACCACCAGCACGCCTGCGCCCTGCTCGACCAGCCAACGCCCGATGGTGAGCGAACGGGCGCGCACCTCTTCGATGGGACGCGCCCCGTATGGACAGTACGCCGTATCGGCCACGTAGATCAGATCGTGGGTGGGCAGCTGGCCGCGCAGTTCGCGCAGAACCGAGAGGCCGCCCAGGCCCGAATCGAACATGGCGATTGTGGGGGGTAAACCAGCACTCGGTGTGTGCATACTGCTTTTCAAGGGCGGCTAGCCAACCAACTCGCGCAGCACCTCGAGATCGATCGGCTGCAGACCCTCGGCTACGCGTAAGAGTTCTTCTTCGCTGATATTCGAGCCGTACACAAACAGGCTGCCTGTGGAGGTGACGAACACGAGTTGTCTCTGCTGCCCGTTGGTGATCAACTCAGCCTCGTGCCCCTTCACCTCCAAACGGCGAGTCTCGCCTGTGAGGGGCAGCACATCGGTGGCGCCGCCGCCCAACACTAACTTCTTCTGGAGGCCGTTGAAGGTGAGGATGAAGAAGCCCGTGTTATCTCTGGCGAGTTCGTTCTCCTGTTGGACACGCGATTCTTTTGGTGAGATGATCATCCCCGGTGGGATGTAGGTGGGCCACAGGTACGAGAATTCGACTGGCGGCAGCGTTGGCTGCACATCGCCCGTGGTGGCAGCGGTGGGAATTGGCTCGCTCGGCGCGGTGGTGGCGGTTGGTTCTTGACTATTTGGCTCGCTGGTGGCCGTTGGCGCGGGTGGTTGTGTGGCGGTGGCCGTTGGCGGCGCGGTTGGAGTCGGTGCTACCCGTGTTGGTGGCACTGCGATGGTAGGCGACGGTGTGGCGGTCGGTACAGCGGCTTGCTCGGCGCAAGCGCTCAGCCCAAGACACACCAAAACGAGTAGCACAGGCTTGGAACGAAGCCAACACTGAACCAAAGAGTGTCGCATACCTCTCCCTTTTCAAATCGCTGCAGATCGCAATAAACCATAGGTATTATACCTGTGGCTTGCGGTATCGCTGTGTTCGTCCGCTGCCGAACGGCAAACAGACGAACACAGCCTCCTTCATACCTGGGAAACTTGGGCGAGAGTAGGTGCCTGTGAGCGCCCACGGCTACTAGTCATCGACCTCAACCGACCACGAATGAACACCCTGGGTGGTGAACGAGAATGGCCGCATCTTCATGCCAGCCTCGGTGAGCTCCCGTTCGAGGAGCAGGCGTCGGTCGAAGGGACAGGCGATGACCATAAAGCCGCCGCCGCCAGCGCCGGTGATTTTGCCACCCCAAGCGCCGTTGGCCCGCGCTCGTCTGTAGATCTCATCGACCTGTGGTGAGGCAATATAGGGCGAGAACGCCTTCTTGACTTCCCATGCCTCGTGCAGCAACCGCCCGAAATCAGCGATGCGCATGCTGCGCAGCAGCTTGATCGCTTCATCAACAAACGCCTTCGTCTCGTCGTGGTAGCGCAGCGTGTCGCCCTCTTTGAGCCGCCGCACTTGATCTTCGACTAGATGATGTGTGAGCAACTTGCGGTCGCCGATGTAGCCGATCAGCAGGCAGCTTTCGAGTTCAAGCAGGGCGGTTGGGTCGTTCAGCACTGGCTCCACGATCACACGCGGCCCGCCGAAGTGGTAGACCGACATGCCTCCGAATGCGGCGGCGTATTGATCCTGACGACCACCCGGAATGCCCATATCGACGCGTTCGATCTTGTAGGCCCATTCGGCCAGCATATGCGGATCGTAGGGCAACTGGTAGGCCGAGCAGAGCAACTTCAGCATGCTCACTACCAACGCGGAGGAGGAGCCGAGGCCGCTGCCGGGTGGCACATCGGAGAACATCGTGATCTCGACGCCCTTGGCGCTCGGCACTGCATCGAGCACAGCTTGGGGCAGGCTTAGTTTGCCCTCCCAACGCCCGGTCACATTCCGGCTGACCTCTTCGAGATCGAGCGAACGGATGGTGATACCCTCTTCTCCCGTCGGGCGCAGCATACAGCGCACGTACTTGTCGATCGTGCAGTTGAGCACCTTCCCGCCGTGTTCTTCAGCGTAGGGACTTACGTCGGTTCCGCCCCCAAAAAAACCGATTCGCATCGGCGCCTTGGCTTTAAAGATGCGCATAAGCACCCTCTATGTCGTATGCAAAGCGTGAAAGGAGCGATTGTCCGACCCTTTGGCGCTTCAACTAATCGAATATTGCGGCGCTAGTATAGCATAGCTGTTTGTATGCTACGATTCTTCCCGTCCTTCGGTTGAGTGAAGCGAGGTTGTTATGCCACCCACACTTGTGACAGGTGCGATCCCCACCGCGCTCGGTACGCTGAGCGCCGTGCTGACGCCGCAGGGGTTGGCGTGCCTGAGTTTTGAGGTGAGTCCGCGCTTCGCCTGCGCTGCTTGGGTGCGCCGCTGGGAGCCGACGGCCCGTATTGAGACGGAGGCGCAGGAACTAGAGGCGTTAGCGCTGCAACTACGGGCGTATGCGGCGGGGCAGTTGCGCTCCTTCGACGTGCCGCTGGATTTGCGGGGCACGCCGTTTCAGGTGGCGGTGTGGCAGGCGCTGCTGACGATCGGCTATGGCGAGACGCGCAGTTATTCGGCGCACGCCGAGGCGATCGGGCGGCCAAGTGCGGTGCGCGCCGTGGGTGCTGCGAACGGCGCGAATCCTGTAGCGGTGATCGTGCCGTGTCATCGGCTGGTCGGCAAGGACGGCGCATTGGTGAAGTATGGCGGCGGCCTGGCCCGCAAACGCCAATTGTTGCTGCTGGAAGGCGCGCTCTCGCCGTGATGTGCCTACGATAGTTTGTAGTAAATACGTTATTTCGGCGGCTCAATCCGCAGAATGACGAGATCGAACGAGCCGATCGTGCCTGTATTTCGACAAAAGTGTACAATTTTCTTAAGAATTTTCTGAAAATCTGCCTCGAAATGGGTGCATGATCGACTGTTTGAGTCGGGATTTATCCCTCTGGAATGCCATATTTTCCCCTTCCACTTTTAAACTAAACAAGTTTACTCAAGATACTTGACAATATCCCATAGAGCAAGTAAGATAGGCACGTAATCGTTTGATGTAGAAATGTTTTAGGCGCGAGCCACGAAGCTCAGAGGGTAGGAGGACGCAGTCTTCCTGCTTATTTGTTATGTCTTACACAGCTAACCAATCGGTTGTACTACCCACCCTCGCTGCCGAGGCCGAGCCGCGTCGTCGCGATGGACTGTTCTGGCAGTTCTTGAAGCCGGGTCGCCTGATGTTCGGCGGCCTGCTGACGCTTCTTGTGCTGACAATCGCGCTTGTTGGCCCGTTGGTCGTGCCCTTTGACCCCGAGGCGCAGGATATTACGCAGCGTTTGCGCCCGATGTCCTCCACGCACTGGCTCGGCACCGACAACTTTGGCCGCGATATGCTCAGCCGCGTGATCTCGGGCGGGCGCGTGTCACTGTCGATCGGCTTCCTGTCGATGCTGATCGCGGTGGCGGTTGGTGTGCTGGTCGGCGGGGTGGCGGGCTATTTCGGCGGACGTGTCGATGCTTTGCTGATGCGCCTCACTGAATTGGTGCTGGTGTTCCCCACGTTCTTCCTGCTGATCCTGGCGGTCTCGGTGTTTGGTCGCAGCGTGACGTTATTGGTGCTGCTGATCAGTCTGACATCGTGGCCGGCGGGTGCGCGCATTATGCGCGGCGAGGTGATGAAGCTGCGGGAACGCGATTTCGTGCTGGCGGCGCTCTCGACGGGTGTGAGCCACGTGCGGGTGCTGTTGCGCCACGTGTTGCCGAATGTGGTGGGTGTGATCATTGTGTCGGCCACCGTGCGCGTTGGCTCGAACATTTTGACCGAGGCAGGTCTGAGCTATCTGGATTTGGGCGTGCAGCCGCCGCTGGCAAGCTGGGGCAATATGATCGCCGATGGCTCATCGGTCTTTCGCACAGCTTGGTGGGTGACGGGTATGCCTGCGATCGCGATCTTCCTGACGGTGTTCGCCTTCAACCTGCTGGGTGAAGGGCTCCGCGATTATTTCAATCCACGCGAGAGGTAGGGCAGATGGGCACTTTCATTCTTCGACGTTTGATACAATCTCTGCTGCTCGCCTTCAGCGTTTCGGTGTTGGTGTTTGTGGCCCTGCAGTTGGCCCCCGGCGACCCTGCGACGATGCTGGTTGACCCGGCCTATTTCACGCCGCAGCAGTTCGCCGAGTTGCGCGCTTCGTTGGGCCTCGAAGATCCCTGGCCTGTGCAGTATGTCAAGACGATGGGCGGCATGTTCACGGGCACGCTGCGCTCGTTCCGCAGCCAAGAGCCAACCTTGAAGATGGTGATGGATTCTCTGCCGACCACCTTCAAGATTATGGCTGGTGGCGTGTTGATCGCGGTGCTTATCGGCATCCCGCTGGGTATGGTGGCTGCGACTCGCCCTGGCTCGTTCTTCGATAACCTGTTGAGCTTGGGCATGGCGGTTGGTCTCTCGGTGCCATCGTTTGTGCTGGCGCTGGTGCTGGTGCGGGTGTTCGCCGAGCAGTTGCGCTGGTTGCCCGCGAGTGGCATCCGTCCGGCTGGCGCTTCGAGCTATTCGTGGACGACTGCGCTCTCTCATATGGTTTTGCCCTGCATTGTCACAGCGCTGCCGAATATCCCGATTTTGGCGCGCTACACGCGCGATGCGCTGCGCGAGGTGTTGCAGGAAGATTATGTGCGCACGGCTGCCGCCAAGGGCTTGTCGCGCTCGGTGGTGATGTGGCGGCATATGCTGCCGAATGTGCTGGTGCCGCTGCTCAGCGTGCTCGGCATCATCATCCCGTTGTTGTTGGGCGGTTCGGCGATCATCGAGACCCTGTTCGCGCTGCCGGGCATTGGCCGGGTGGCGGTGCAGGCCGCGCTGTTGCGCGATTATCCCGTGGTGATGACGACCACGATTGTTTCGACATTGCTGATTGTGGTCAGTAATCTGATTACTGACATGCTGTACTTCATTGTTGATCCCCGTTTACGACCTCGCTAATTGAGACGTTTTCAGATTGCTTAGGAGCGAACCGCTATGAAGTCTTTCGACTCTGATCGCCAAGATAAACCACGCCTCTCACGACGTGCCTTTCTGCGCGCTAGCATTGCGCTAGCTGGCTCGACCTACTTGGCTGCCTGTGGCGGTGCGCCTGAAACAACTGCACCTGCAACAATCGCCCCTACAAGTGGCGCGAACGCCGAGCCAAACGCTGCTCCGTCGGGTCCCAAGCGCGGTGGCCAGGTGATTATTGGCAATGGTTTGCCCACTACGCTGAATCCGGCGATCAGCGCCGTCTCGGTGACGATCTACACCGCGCCGTTGTTCTTCAACGCGCTGACACGTCCCGACGAGAACGCTCAGCCCAGCCCCGATCTGGCCGAGTCGTGGGAGGTGTCCGACGACAATTTGACCTACACCTTCCACCTGCGCAAGGGCGTGAAGTTCCACGACGGTCAGGAGTTCACGGCGAAGGATGTGAAGTTCACCTGGGAGACGATCTGCCACCCCGAGAATCAGCCGGCGCGCCAGTTGGCGGGCTTCTTCAGCCGCTTGAAGGGCGCTGGCGATTACATCGCTGGCAAGGCGCCCGAGATCGCTGGCGTGACGGTGGTGGACGATTACACCATCCGTGCCGAGTTGGAGCAGATCTACGCGCCGTTCCTCAGCATCTCGGCTGGACAATTCATCATTCCGCAGCACGTTTGGAAGGATGTGCCGGCTTCCGAGCTTGGTTCGCACCCCGCCGCCCGCATCCCGATCGGCACCGGCCCGTTCGTGGTCGATTCGTGGACGGCCAACGACTCGATCGTGGCGCACGCCTTCGAGGATTACTTCGAGGGTCGCCCATACATCGATCAGATTGTGGTGCGCGACTCGCAGGCCGATACCAGTGCAGCCTATAACTTGCTCAAGAGCGGCGAGTTGAACGTGATGGGTCTGTACGGCAGCGTGCCGGTCGATAGCCAGGCCGATGCCGAGGCCGACCCGAATCTGGAACTGCGCCGCATCCAGGGTTTTGCCAACCAGTACGTCGAGTTCAACCTCGAGCACCCTTTCTTGTCGGATGTGCGGGTGCGCAAGGCGCTCTCGTACGCCACCAATCGCCGCGCGTTGGTCGATGGGTTGTGGCAGGGCCGCGCAACGCTGCTCAACTCGCCCATCCACCCGGTGTTCTGGGCCTCCAAGCCTGATACCACCACCTTCGATAACAATATCGAGGAGGCCAAGCGCTTGATGGCCGAGGCTGGCTGGACTCCCGGCCCGAACGGTATTTTGACCAAGGATGGCCAAGAGTTCCGCTTGAAATTCCCCACCATCGAGGCCGACTACCCGCTGGTGTTGCAGCAGCAGTGGCGCGAGATCGGTGTGGAGATCGAGGTGGAGTTGATGGACTTCGGCTCGTTCTGGGGGCCGATCTACCTGGCGCACAAGCACGAGGCGGCTGGCTTGAACTTGCCGTTCGGCCTGTACCTCGACCCGGATTATCCGCTGAGCGGCTACTTCAGCAGCGAGCTGAGCCGCAACAGCTACAAGAACCCGCGTATCGATGAGTTGATCAAGCTCGCCACCAGCACGCTCGATCTCGATGAGCGCAAGAAGTACTACGACGAGTTCCAGGAACTGTTGGCGAACGATGTGCCGCACCTCTGGCTGGGTATCCGCGACGATGCTTGGGGCTACACCAAGGGTTTGGTCATCCCCGAGCGCAAGACGGGCTACCTGACCTACCGCACGATCAAAGATTGGTACTGGAGCTAATAAGACGGCATGTGGCGGGCTGTTTGTATGGCCCGCCACGCTTTGGTGAGCAAGGAAACTGTTATGTCACAGCAAGCGAGCATCGATCACGCCATTCAGCAGGCCGTTGAGATCGCGCGTGAGGACTTGATCGAACTGAGCCTGGATATTCACGCACATCCCGAGTTGAATTACCAGGAGTTTTACGCCTCGAAGCGCCTTGCCGATCTGCTTGAGGCCCAGGGCTTCACGGTGGAGCGGGGCGTGGGTAATGTGCCGACGGCGTTTCGCGCCACGCTGAAGGGCCAGGGCGATGGCCCGACGGTGGCTATTCTCGCCGAGTACGACGCGCTGCCCGATATCGGTCACGCCTGTGGCCACAATCTGATCGCCACCGCGACGGTTGGCGCGGGCTTGGCGCTCACCTCGGTGATCAATCAGTTGCCCGGCACGCTGCAGGTCATCGGCACGCCCGCCGAGGAAGGTGGCGGTGGCAAGATCAAGCTGATCGATGCTGGTGTGTTCGAGGGTGTTGATGTGGCGCTTTCGTGCCATCCCGCCGCGAATCGCACCGTGATCGAGACCGAGGTGCCGTTGAACGAGCGCTACGGCTTGGCGATGGTCGGCTTCCGCTACAACTACCACGGTAAATCGGCCCATGCCGCTGTCTCGCCGCATCAGGGTATCAACGCGCTGAACTCGGTCATTCACCTGTTCACCGGCATCGATGCGCTGCGCCAGCACGTGCGCCAGGATGTGCGCATCCACGGCATCATCAGCAACGGTGGCAAGGCTCCGAATGTGGTGCCCGAGTTCGCCTCGGCTGACTTTATGCTGCGGGCGAAGGACAGCGTGTATCTGCAGGAGGTGGTGGAGAAGGTGACGAAGATCGCCGAGGGCGCGGCGCTGATCACTGGCGCTCGCTTGGAGATCGAGCCGCTCTATCCTTTCTACCAGGAGACGGTGCCGAACCAGGTGTTGGCGCGCCTCTTCAAGCGCCGCAGTGAGGATGTGGGCTTGGAGTTGCACCCGCCGTTAGAGAAAGGCTTCGCCGCCTCGACCGATTTGGGCAACGTGAGCCAGATCGTGCCGACATACTCGATCAGTTACGCCACCAGCCCGGTGCCTGTGGTCTTCCACACCCCAGCGATGACGGAAGTGGCCAAGAGTGATCTGGCGCAGGAGCGCACGCTAACCGCCGCCAAGATCATCGCGCTGGCCGCCGCCGACTTGCTCAGCACGCCCGAACTGCTCGCCGAAGCGCAGGCCGATTTCGCGGCCCGCACATCGAAGAACTAGGATTTGTTCGCTTACAGCTGAGAAATGCGCTCAGCTTGATCATATGCTCGTAGCGCCCAAACAGCGCAGCAATAGGAGAATTTGACTCATGGCATCACCTGTGAAATTTGGCTTGACACTCCCCAACCGTGGTGTGATGTTTGGCGTTGAAACCATTGGCGAGCTGTTGGCCGCTGGTGAAGAAGCCGAAAAGACCGGCCTGTTCGAAAGCATTTGGCTCGGCGATAGCTTGTTCGCCAAGCGCCGCCCCGAATCGATCGTGTTGCTCTCGGCTTTGGCCGCCCGCACCGAGCGCGTGCGCCTCGCGGTTGGCTGTATGGCCTCGTTCCCGGTACGCCACCCGGCTTTGCTGGCCGCGCAGTGGGCGAGCCTCGACCTGGTGGCTGGCCCTGGCCGCGCGCTGCTGGCCGTGTGTATCGGCGGGCGCTACGGCGGCGGCGACTGGGAGATGGAGAACGAGGTCTTTAACGTCGAGCAGAAGTCGCGCGTGAGCCGCATGGAAGAGGGCATCGAGATCGTGCGCAAGCTGTTCACCGAGGAGGAGGTCACGTACGAGGGCAAGTACTACAAGTTGAACAAGGTTCGCTTGGAGCCGCGCCCGGTGACGAAGCCCGCTCCGGTGATCTGGATCGCCGCGAACCCGCGCCCGATCAACGGCGATGCCTCGACGATTCAGCGCTCGATCCGCCGCACGGCTCGCTTGGCCGATGGCTGGATGACCACTTGGCTCTCCGCCGAGAGCTTCCGCGCGCGCTGGACCGAGTTGCAGGCTGCGCTGCGCGAGGAGGGCCGCGACGTTGATAGCTTCGACAACTCGCTGTACTACAACGTCAACATCAACGACGACCGCGAGGCCGCCGCCGAGGAGTCGAAGCGCTTCCTCGATGCCTACTACGGCTTCGACATCAGCCGCCAGGACCTCGATCTGTGGGTGGGTTACGGCTCGCCGAAAGAGGTGATCGAGAAGATCCAGAGCTTCGTTGATGCGGGCGCGAAGGAGATCACCTTCCGCTTGACGGGTTGGGACCAGAAGCGCCAGTTCGAGCGCCTGATCAACGAAGTTATTCCGGCATTCCGCTAGCGTTGTGCTGAGCGCCATCATCACGGGCGCTGGCCAATGACAGTAACGAGCCTGGCAGAGATAGTTGTGGTGTGGAAGCTGCTGAGAGGACGACTATCACCCCTGCCAGGCTCGCTTGTATCTGAGTGAACCGTTCGTAAACCGCACGGCTTGTGCTGGCTTACTCTACCTACGACGAGGGACGTTATGAGCATTACCCAGATCGATCACGTCGTGATCGCCGTCAAGGATCTTGATCAGGCGATTGCCGATTACACCGCGCTCGGCTTCACCGTAACGCCGGGTGGCAAGCACACCAGTGGCGCGACCCACAACGCTTTGGTAGTGTTCGAGGATGGCAGCTACTTCGAGTTGATCGCCTTCCTCAAGCCGAACGAGGGTTTCCGCTGGTGGCACAGCCTGCAGGATCACGGCGAGAGCATCGTGGACTTCGCGCTGTTCCCAACCGAGATCGAGAAGGACATCCCTGCCGCTCGCGAGCGCGGTGTGGAATACACCGGCCCGACGCCGCTTGGCCGCAATCGCCCCGATGGTGTGCGCCTCGATTGGTTCTTGGGCCACCCGGGCAGCCGCGACCTGCCGTTCTTATGCGGCGATGTGACTCCCCGCGAACTGCGCGTGCCCGAGGGCGATGTGCGCAAGCATGCCAACGGCGTGACCGGCATCGCCAGCATCACGATCGCCGTGGCCGATATCAACGTCAGCGCCGCGCGCTACCGTGGCCTGTTGGGCCTCGAAGCGGCTGGTGGCAGCAACCAAGCGCTCGCTATCCCCGGCACCAATATCGATACTGCGATCTTCCAGATCAGTAACTCGCTGATCGTGCTGGCCTCGTCCACCGATCCGAACTCGGAGTTGGCTCAGCGCGTGGCGACACGCGGCGAAGGCCCGCACGCTGTGGCGCTGCGCGTGCCTGGTGGCGCACCCAATCGCAAGCTCGACTTGGGCTTGACGCACGGCGCGCTGCTCGAATTGGTTTCGTATTAGTAACAAAAGGGTGCAGATCCAAAAATTGGTGGCGTAAAACTACCAAAAATGACCTTGGAGCTGCAACACAATCTCAAACAATCGGTATAATAAGGGTGCGGGGTTGACCCTAACCTCCGCGCCCAGAAAAGCAACACGGCTCGGCCAGCACATTACGTTGTTGGTCGAGTTGTGTTTTAAAGTTCAGTATCCACAGATTATACTAAATCCGACTGGACAGTTGTTATTAAAAGCCGTTTTAGCCTGCAGCAGCAAGGTACTTTCTTCTGTTTGTGATATCGAGGCGCTGCTACGCGCAGCGCCTCGATATCACCTGTTGCGGGAGATGTAGGTATCGGTTGAAACCTGCATCACGCCATCATATTCACGTGCCGTTAGTGTCAGTAATCATTCGGATTCGGTATTAGAGGCTTTCTGAAAAGCTTTCTAATGCGGAAAACAGAAAAGCGATAAATGTACTGCGCGTTTTGAGATGTATGTATCTCCCTTGCGAGAGCGTGGGATGCGCCATTCGGCGAGCGTGCGCGTACTCACGAGCAACGTGGCTGCTGCGCAGGCCCAAGTGGGCCTCAGGCCCCTTTGGAACCCCCGACCGGGGCTTATCGCCCCTGGACCCTAAAGGAATCCGCTCTGTGATGCCTGTATTGTTTGGTTCCTCGGTATGGTCCTTGTTCGGTGGTCTGTATGCGTTTTTTGCTTGCTGCCATGCAGGTGTTGCCGCTCACAACGTCCTGATGCTTTTCAGAAAGCTTCTTACGCAGATTTGAGGATTCGTTTTTTGCCATCCCAAATCAGGTTGGATGGTTTTGAGCGAAAACCAGTTTTAGCCTGCGGCAGCAAGGTGGGAGTATCCACAGATTTCACAGATTAGTTGGATAGAATTGTTGTGTCATGCCAACTCTGGTAGGCCTGCGATATGTAGCCTTCCGCAGCATAGTAACTGTTGAAATGGGAATCAAGACATTCCCTTGTACTGCACTGTATTCCACTCTGAGATCTCTCACTTCGTTCGAGATGACAGAGCTTTCCGTTGGGCAGGAGATGCTTGAATATGGGCATAAAAATCTGTGAAACCTGTGGATGAATCCTCCCGAATGCCAGGTTTGCCCCGCCCTCTACGGAATGGTATACTTCAGCGGAACCGTTCTTGAACAGCCGTTCGGACAGATGCGCAGCGAACTTCGGCCCCATCCAATCTGGTTATTCGTCATTGTGGTGGTCTCGTTGCTGCTGATGTGGATCACCTCGGTGAACCGTACCTCCGATAGGCTGATCTCGGTCTGGCGGCCAGAACCGCTCGTTTCCCAGCCCGATCAAGTCAATCACCTCCCCAATCCGCCTGCTCCAGTCCTGAGTGGCCAAGCCCAGCCCGTCGCCTTCCAACTCGACCTGAGCATCGACGATGGCCTGTACGAAGCGCAACGCGCCCAAGTGATCAGCGACGCCGAAACCGCGCTCGCCTACGTCATTCAGCGTTTCGGTAGCGGCCCCAATGCCCGCTTCCGCGCCAGCATCGTGAACGATCCGGGCTGTGGGCTGCGCGGCATCGCCTACACCGACATTCGGCATGTGCAGGTCTTTAGTTGCGCCAACCTGAGCAGCGACCGCGCCATCTCCATTCTCGCCCACGAGTACGTCCATCAACTCCAGCAGGATCGTTATGGCCCGCAACACCTCAGCGCCGATCTGATTCTCTCTGAAGGACTGGCGACGTGGGCGGCTGGCTCGTATTGGCTCGGCTCGCACCCCGATTTCAGCAGCTTTGTGCGCGAACAGCGGGCCAACGGCCTGTTCTACCCGCTCGCCACGCACTACAACGGCCTTGGGACGGCGGGGATGAACGCGCTCTACTACCAATGGGCCAGTTTCGTCGATTTCCTGATCTCCACCTATGGCCGCGAGAAGTTCGATCAACTCTACGTGAGCGGCGGCGGCAGTCCGGGCGCGGCGAATTACGCGGGCGTGTACGGCAAGCCGCTCGACGCGCTCGAAGCCGAATGGATCGCGTGGCTCGGTCGGTGAGCGCCTTTGGCGACGAAAAAGCTCCTTGCGGTCTGCAAGGAGCTTTGTGATGCGCGATGAGCGTGCGGTTACTCACTGCGCGCCCGTTTGATGCGGTAGCGATTGGTGTGGGTCGCCTGTTCGCGGCACTCCGGCGAGTGAAAGTGCATCTCGGATTTGGCCGCGCACGCCTCGCAGAGGATCATCAGATAATCGCACTCGGGCCAGGCGCAATTCTCGAAGTTGAAGGTTTGCGCGCCGCACTGCTCGCACTGGGCGATCGGCTTGGCCTCCGGCGTGAAGGTGATGACCTTGCGATCATCGAACACGCGCAGCCCGCCCTCCCATAAGCCGTTATCCCCGTATGCCTCGCCGTATTTGACGATGCCGCCGTCGATCTGATAGATCTCCTTGAAACCACGCTTCAGCATCATCGCCGAGAGCACCTCGCAGCGGATGCCACCCGTGCAGTAGGTGATGACCTTCTTGTCTTTGATGTGGTCGTACTTATCGCTCTCAAGCTCGGCGATAAAATCACGCGAGGTTTTGGTGTTCGGCACGATCGCATTTTTGAACTTGCCGAGGCGGGCCTCGTGCTCGTTGCGCCCATCAAAAAAGACCACTTCGTCGCCGTAGGTCTCGACCAGTTCGTGGACCTGCTGCGGTGTGATATGTTTGCCACCGCCGACCACGCCGTGTTCATCGACCTCGAACTCGTCCTCACTGTTGCGGAAGCCGACCAACTCGCGGCGATGCCGTACGCTCAGGCGAGGGAAATCTTCGCGCTTGCCGTGGCTCCACTTGAACTCGGTGTCCTTGAAGCCCGGATACTGCTTGGTCTGCTTGATGTAGCGCTTCAGGTCGTTGATCTCGCCGCCGACCGTGCCATTGATGCCGTGGCGGCTGATCAGAATACGGCCCCGCAGGTTGAGGCTTTCGCAGAGCGTTCTCTGCCAAAGCTTGATCGCCTCTGGATCGGGGATCGGCGTGAATTTGTAGTAGAGAAGAATCTTTTGCATAGCCGTATTATAGCACTTCCTCCGCAGCGCAATGCCCTTCCTGAAGCGGACGGAAGCAAAAGCAGGAGGTGGAGCGGCGCATCCTTGGGCCGCAAACCAAAGTGGGCCACCCTCTTCCTCGTAATTGGGCCCACTTCTAGGTTCGCCCTACCTCGCCGCCGATCTTCGCGCCCTGGCGGCGCAGTTGTCCTCGCACTCGCAGTAGCGCTGCGTTTTGCTCCGTTCCGCGTTGTGTTCCTCGTTGAGATCTCTCACTTTGCCTGTCGGCTCGTTCAGGATGACGATGCTTTTCACTGCTTTTCAGGGTCATTCTGAACGGAGTGCTTAGCACGGAGTGAAGAATCTCATAGTGCATTCACAGCGCAGTGCGATGCTTTCAGCGATGAGATCTCTCACGTCGCCTGACGGCTCGTTCAGGATAACGATGCTTTTCAGGGTCATTCTGAACGGAGTGCGTAGCACGGAGTGAAGAATCTCATAGTGTATTCACAGCGCAGTGCGATGCTTTCATCAATGAGATCTCTCACTTCGCCTGACGGCTTGTTCGAGATGACATTGCTTTTCTTTGCTTCTTCGGTGCCACATCATCACCAAGTCACCTTGTCACTTCGCCTGATGGCTCGTTCAGGATAACGATGCTTTCCAGAGTCATTCTGAACGGAGCGCGTAGCACGGAGTGAAGAATCTCAAAGTGCATCCATAGCGCAATGCGATGATTTCGGCGATGAGATCTCTCACTTCGCCTGACGGCTCGTTCAGGATAACGATGCTTTCCAGGATCATTCTGAACGGAGTGCGTAGCACGGAGTGAAGAATCTCAAAGTGTATCCATAGCACAGTGCGATGCTTTCAGCAATGAGATCTCTCACTTCGCCTGATGGCTCGTTCAGGATAACGATGCTTTCCAGGGTCATTCTGAACGGAGTGCGTAGCACGGAGTGAAGAATCTCAAAGTGCATTCACAGCGCAGTGCAATGCTTTCTGCGATGAGATCTCTCACGTCGCCTGACGGCTCGTTCAGGATAACGATGCTTTCCAGAGTCATTCTGAACGGAGTGCGTAGCACGGAGTGAAGAATCTCAAAGTGTATCCATAGCGTAGTGCGATGCTTTCATCAATGAGATCTCTCACTTCGCCTGACGGCTTGTTCGAGATGACATTGCTTTTCTTTGCTTCTTCGATGCCGCATCATCATCAAGTCACCAGGTCACCTTGTCACTTCGCCTGATGGCTTGTTCAGGATAACGATGCTTTCCAGAGTCATTCTGAACGGAGTGCGTAGCACGGAGTGAAGAATCTCAAAGTGCATCCATAGCGCAGTGCGATGATTTCGGCGATGAGATCTCTCACTTCGCCTGATGGCTTGTTCAGGATGACGATGCTTTTCAGGGTCATTCTGAACGGAGTGCGTAGCACGGAGTGAAGAATCTCAAAGTGTATCCATAGCACAGTGCGATGCTTTCAGCGATGAGATCTCTCACGTCACCTGTCGGCTCGTTCGAGATGACAGTGCTCTTCTTTGCTTTTTCGGTGCCGCATCATCACCAAGTCACCTTGTCAGTAACCTCCCTTGACATCTCTTCCGCTTGTCTGTAAAATGAATGAACGGTTCATTCATTTTAACAAAGGAGGAGTGATGCCGCGACCAGATATGACCGATGTGCAGCGGGCCGCGATCCTGGCGGGGGCGCGGCAGGCGTTCGCCCGCAAGGGCGTGTCGGCCACGATGGCCGATGTGGCGGCGGCGGCGGGCGTAAGCCAAGGCTTGGCGTACCGCTACTTCGCCAATAAGGAGGCGATCTATCGCGAGTTGCTCGTGCAGGCGGTCGCGCAGGCCGAGCAGGCGATGTCGCCCGAGCTGGACCCGCAGGCCACGCCCGGCGAGCGCCTGAAATGGCTGATCACGCGGATCGTTGAGTTCCGTCGCGATCACCCCGAACTGTTTCAGTTACTCGATCTGGTGATGAGCGCCGATGTTCCATCGAACGATGTGGCCGAGGAGATCCGTCGTCGCGGCGAGGGTTTCGCCACCCAGTTGCGTGCCCTGATCGTGGCCGGGCAGGCGACGGGCGAGGTGGCGGCGGGTGATCCCGATCAGTTGACGGTGGCGATATTGGCGAGTTTGGAGGGTTTGACGCGCTTTGGGGTGCACCATCCTGAGCAATTCCGTGAGCACTGCCCCGATGCGCAGATTTTTCTGCGAATGCTTCAGCCGTAGTAAGGAGTGTAACGATGCGAGCCAAAGGCATCAATTACGATACTGGTTTCCTGAATCGCGGGGTGAGCAGCCGCCCTACCTTCGAGCCGAGCGTGGTGCGGCGCGAACTCCAAGTGATCCGCGACGACCTGCACTGCAACGCGGTGCGTGTCACGGGCGGCGATGCCGAGCGCCTCGAACTGGCGGCGACCATCGCGGCAGAGCTTGGGCTGGAAGTGTGGTTCTCACCGTTCACTTGCGACCTGTCGTTCGATGAGATGCGCGATGTGCTGCTGGATTGCGCGGAACGGGCCGAGCGCCTACGGCTGCGCGGTGCCGAGGTGGTGTTGGTGCTGGGGGCCGAGATCAGCCTGCTGAACCGAGGCTTTTTGCCGGGTGATGCGCTGCACGAGCGGCTTGAGTTGTTGCACGATGTGCCGCGCTTGCGCCAGGAGATCCCGAAGATACCGCCACTGATCAATCAGTTCTTCGCCACGACGGTGCCGCTGGTGCGCGAACGCTTCGGCGGGAAGGTGACCTACGCGGCCATGCCGTTCGAGGGTGTGGATTGGGCGCTGTTCGATATTGTGTCGGTGGATATGTACCGCTCGGCGCAAGTCGCCGACCGTTTCGCCGATGCGATCCGTGCGATGGTGGCGCAGGGCAAGCCATTGGCGATCACGGAGTTCGGGGCGGCCACCTTCACTGGCGCGGCTGACCTTGGGGCGGGCGCTATCGATGTGGTCGAGTGGGATAACGAGACGGTGCAGCCGATCGGCTTAAAGGGCGAGTTTGTGCGCAACGAGCACGAGCAGGCCGAGTATGTGCGCGAGCTACTTGAGATATTTGATGCCGCTGGGGTTGATAGCTGCTTTGTGTATACGTTTGTGTTGTACCAAATGCCCTATCGCGAGCCACCCGCCGTTGACCTGGATGTCGCCTCGTATGGCGTGGTGAAGGTGTATGAGCAGCAGTTCGGGACGCGCTACCCGGATATGCGCTGGGAGCCGAAGCAAGCGTTTGATACGCTGGCGGCGTGGTACGGGCGGTAGTGCAGCATTTTAGAGCACTTTCCCATTCAACGAAAAGCGCTGTACCTCAAACGGTCGAAGCCCTGAGCGAAGCGAACGGAGAGAGATCTCAAAGTGTACTGCAATGCGCTGCAATGAGATCTCTCACTTCGCCTGATGGCTTGTTCAGGATAACGATGCTTTCCAGAGTCATTCTGAACGGAGTGCGTAGCACGGAGTGAAGAATCTCAAAGTGCATCCATAGCGCAGTGCAATGCTTTCAGCGATGAGATCTCTCACTTCGCCTGACGGCTCGTTCAGGATAACGATGCTTTCCAGGGTCATTCTGAACGGAGTGCGTAGCACGGAGTGAAGAATCTCAAAGTGCATCCATAGCGCAGTGCGATGATTTCAGCGATGAGATCTCTCACGTCGCCTGATGGCTTGTTCGAGATGACAGTGCTTTTCTTTGCTTTTTCGGTGCCGCATCATCACCAAGTCACCAGGTCACCTTGTCACTTCGCCTGACAGCTCGTTCAGGATGATGATGCTTTCCAGGGTCATTCTGAACGGAGTGCGTAGCACGGAGTGAAGAATCTCAAAGTGTATCCATAGCACAGTGCGATGCTTTCAGCGATGAGATCTCTTACTTCGCCTGACGGCTCGTTCGAGATGACAGTGCTTTTCTTTGCTTTTTCGATGCCGCATCATCACCAAGTCACCAGGTCACCTTGTCACTTCGCTTAACAACTTGTTCGAGATGACATGAGAACAGTGAAAAAACGATGCAATATTTCATAATCTGTGCAATCTGTGAAATCTGTGGATGCCCTCACTGCATCTAGGTTGACGCCGACAGTTTCTGCTCGTATGATAGATTGAGCAACCGCGCGACAAACTGCTTCGCAACCTATGCTCGATACATCACTCAATTCGTCCGAGAACGCATCGCAGCCCGATACTCAGGCGGCTTCGGCCTCCCCCACAACGATGACGATCCAAGCGGTGTACGAGGATGGCGTGATCAAGCCATCTGAGCCGTTGCATCTGCCGCCCGGCACACCGATCACGTTGCAGGTGGCTGTGCAGGTCACGGCACAGGTTGCGGTTGGTGCGGATGCCGCGCCTCGGGCGGTGGAGGCTGCGTCGCCTGCCCCTGAGCCTGTGGCTCCCCCAGCGCCCGCCGCTGTCGCACGCGAACGCCAACCCTGGGCGTTTCGCTTGCCCGAACGGCTTGCGGCGCTGCCTTGGGCGCGTGTGCTGACGCCCGAGATGCTGCTGTTCTCGTTCGGCGTGCTGGTGTATCTGCTCACGCGCTTCATCGGCCTGAGCGCCTTCCCGATCTACTTCTTCTCCGACGAAGCGATCCAAGCGAATTTGGCCTCCGACTTCTTGCAGCGCGGTCTGCGCGATCATACTGGCACGTTCCTGCCGCCCTATTTCCTCAACGATCGCAACTGGAACCTGAGCTTCAGCATCTACGTGCATAGCTTGCCCGTGCTGCTGTTCGGCAAGTCGGTGGTGATCACGCGGGGCACTAGCGTGCTGGTGAGCCTGCTCGCGCCGATTGCGATTGCGCTGATACTCAAGCAGATCTTCAAGATACGCTTTTGGTGGCTGGGGCCGCTGGTGCTGTCGGTGCTGCCGGCCTGGTTTCTGCACTCCCGCACGGCGTTCGAGACCGTGATGATGGTCGCGTTCTACGCCTGCTTTCTGTACTGCTACCTGCGCTATCGCTACGAAGACCCGCGCTATCTCTACCCGGCGATCGTGCTCGGCGCGATGACGTTCTACAGCTACACTAACGGCCAGGGTGTGATGCTGGTGAGTGGCGTGCTGTTGCTGCTCTCTGATCTGCGCTACCACCTGCGCCAACCGCTGCGCCGCCTGTTGTTGGCGGTGGGCCTGCTCGCGCTGATGGCCGTGCAGTTCGTGCGCTTCCGCCTGCTCTACCCCGATGCCGTCGCCGCACAACTGCAATCGCTCGATTCGGTGTGGACGCGCCCGCTGTCCTTCTCCGAGAAGGTGATGCTGTTCGGGCAGAATTATCTGAACGGCCTCAGCTTCGGCTATTGGTTCCTGCCGAACAATATGGATCTGGATCGGCACCGCTGGTTGGGCTTGGGCCACTTGCCCCTTCTGCTCGCGCCGCTGATCCTGTTGGGCCTGTGGGTCTGCTTGCGCAACTGGCGTTCCTCGGCGCACCGCTTGGTGCTGATCGCGGTGCTGGCCGCGCCCTTCTCCTCGGCACTGGTAGCGATCGCGATCACCCGCGTGTTGGCGATGATGGTGCCCGCCACGTTATTGGCCTGCCTGGGTGCCGAGCAACTGCGGGTCTGGTTGGCGCGGCGTGTGCCGCAGTTGCCGTTGGCGCTCGGCTCGGCGGCGCTGTTGGCGGTGTGCTCGTTCGGGTTGCTGCGCTCGGCCCTGGTCGATGCGCCGACCTGGTTCTCCGACTACGGCTTGGGTGGCATGCAGTACGGCGCGCAGCAACTGTTCGGCGAGGCGCTGCCCGAGGAGATGGCCAAAACGCCCGGGGACATCTTCTTGGTCGCGTCCTCGTGGGCCAACAACACCGACACCTACGCTTGGTTCTTCTTGAACGATTCGCAGCGCGCCCAGATGCGCTTCGCCAGCGTCGATGAGTTTCTGCTCTACAAAGGCGAAAATATCGAGCGCTACCGCTTTGTGCTCACGTCCGAGGAGTATCAGCGCGCCATCGATAGCGGGAAGTTTGTGATGCCTGAGCCGGAACGGGTGCTGTACTACCCGAACGGGCTGCCGGGCTTCTACTTCACCCGCTTGTCCTACGTGCCCGGTATCGACGAGATCTTCCAGGCCGAACGGGCTGCGCGCCAGGAATTGCTTCAGGAAACCGTCATAGTCGGTGGGCAGGAGACGCAGGTGCGCTTCTCGCGGTTGGATATCGGCGAGATCGTGAATGTGTTCGACGGCGATGTGAGCACGCTGCTGCGCGGGATGGAAGCCAACCCGTTCGTGTTCGAGTTCGAGTTCAGCGAGCCGCGCAGCATCGGTGAACTGGTGCTGGATACCGCCGCGATGGAGTTCTCGCTGCGCATCATCGCCACGCCCGCAACGGGTGGCGAGCCGCTTATCACCGAGCAGGTGTTCCGTGGCCTGCCTGGCGAGCCGCATGTCGAGTTGCCGCTGACGGGTGGCGCACAGCCGCTCAGCACCTTGCGCATCGAGATCACTAACCTGAACGAGGGCGATGTCGCCCACATCCACGTTCGCGAATTGCAATTGCGCTAGCCTACAGAGGCCGCGCATCTGTGCTATACTGCCGAATCACCAACGAGTTGTTGTACTGTTGTGTGATCGGTAGTTGGCATCAGATTGCTCTCCCCATTGTCGCTCGCACCCTCGTACACGCTGCCACGCCGATCTCCAACGCATAGTCGCTATGCCCAAGGAATACCCAACCTCTCGCCCTCACCGCCGACGGCGCGCCCGACGCCGTGGGCTTTTGCCGTTCCTCTGGCGGTTGCTGCTTGCATTCGTCCAAATCACGCTGTTCGCCACGCTGTTGGCGATCGGGGCCGCGTTGTGGGCATATCACTACTATGGCAAAGACCTGCCCGACCCTTCGACGATCGGGCAGTACCGCCCGGCGGAGACGACCCAGATCTACGCTCGCGACGGCCACACGCTGCTGTACGAGTTGATCGATCCGCTCGGTGGGCGGCGCACGGTGGTGCCGTTCGACCGCATCCCGCAGACGCTGAAGGACGCCACGATCGCCGTTGAAGATTCCGGTTTCTACGAGAACCCTGGCGTCGATCTGCGCGGCATCGTGCGGGCGACGCTGCAGAACTACCAGGCGCAAGAGGTGGTCAGCGGCGCTTCCACCATTACGCAGCAGTTAGTGCGCAACGTGCTGATGCCGCCCGAGGAGCGCTCCCGCATCTCGTTTGAGCGCAAGTTGCGCGAGGCGATCCTGGCCTACCGTGTGTCGCGGGAGTACAGCAAAGATCAGATCCTCAGCCTCTACCTGAACGAGGTCTACTACGGTAATCAGGCGTATGGCGTGGAGGCCGCCGCGCAAGCGTACTTCGGCAAGCATGTGTGGGAACTCAGTCCAGCCGAGGCCACACTGATCGCGGGGTTGCCGCAATCGCCCACGCTCCTCGATCCGTTCCAGAATATGGAGGGCGCGAAGGCTCGCCAGAAGATCACGCTCGATCTGATGGTGAAGAACGGCTTCCTCACGCCTGCGCAGGCCCGCGAGCTGGAACAGACCGAAGTGACGCTGGTGCGGCAGACCACCAACATGCTCGCGCCGCACTTCGTCTTTTACATTCGCAATGTGTTGGAGCAGCGCTACGGCCCCGATACGCTCTACCGTGGCGGCTTGAAGATCGTCACAACGCTCGACCTGAACTGGCAGGCCGAGGCGCAGCGCATCGTGCGTGAGCGCATCGCGGAACTGCGCGAGCGAAACGCCACCAACGCCTCCGTGGTAATGCTGACGCCCGATGGGCAGATCTTGGCGATGGTCGGCAGCGTCGATTTCAACGACCCGACGATCGATGGCGAGGTGAACGTGGCGCTGGCGCCGCGTCAACCCGGCTCGGCGCTCAAGCCGATCGTGTACGCCGCCGCGATGCAGCGCGGTTGGACCCCCGCCACCGTGATCTGGGACACGCCCGTCGAGTACCCGATGGGCGACGGCACCGTCTACGCGCCCCGCAACTACGACGACAGTTGGCACGGCCCGCAGCGCTTGCGCATGGCGCTCGCCAACTCGCTCAACATCCCCGCCATCAAGGCGATCGAGTTCGTCGGCGTGGAGACGTTCGTGGAACTGGCCCACCGCATGGGCATCACCACGCTGAACGACCCGTCTCGCTACGGCTTGGCGCTGGTGCTGGGTGCTGGCGAGGTGCGCCTGCTCGACCTGACGAACGTGTACAACACCTTCCGCAACGGCGGCAAGATGCGCGAGCCGATCGGCATCCTCAAAATCACCAATGCCCGTGGCGATGTGCTGGAGAGCGCCGACCAAAAGCCGAGCCGCCAAGTGCTGGGGTCGCAGGGCGAGCAGATCGCCTACCTGATCACCGATATTCTGAGCGATAACCAAGCCCGCACCTACATGTTCGGCCCGGGCAGCGTGATGGAGTTGTCGAACGGGCGACCCGCCGCCGTGAAGACGGGCACCTCGAACGATTGGAAGGATTCGTGGGCGATCGGCTACACGCCCGATATTACGGTTGGTGTGTGGGTCGGCAACAGCGACAACTCGCCCATGCAAGAGGTGGCGGGCGTCAATGGCGCAGGCTCGATCTGGAACGCGATTATGGAGCGCTACCACGAGGGCCGACCGATCCAGCCCTTCGCGCGCCCCGACCGCATCTCGATCGTGACGATCTGCGCCGACACGGGCGCGCTGGCGGGTGAGGCCTGCCCGAACCGCCGCGATGAACTGTTCGTGGCGGGCACCGAGCCAAAGACCAGTGATGTGGTGCTGCGGCGCTTGCGCGTGGCCGGCGATGGCACCTGCCTGGCCGCATCGTACTCGCCGCCCGACGAGGTGCGCGAAGTGGCGTTCGTGGCCTATCCGCCCGAGTTCCACGATTGGGCGGAGGCTTCCGGCATCCCGCAGCCACCCACAGTCTTCTGCCCGCCGCCCGTCCCCAGCGATACCGTCGCGGGTGGCACCAACCCATCCGGCGGCGACCCGCCCATTGGCAGCAGTTCGTCGCTGGCGCTGATCGCGCAGCCGACCGCCAGCGCCACCATCACGCAGACGCAGGTGTTCGTGCGGGGCAGCGCTGCCGGAGCCTACACGCTCGAGATCGGCAGCGGCAGCGAGCCGAGCAGTTGGCAGTCGATCAGCGGCGGCGGCCTGGGCATCACCGACGGCATCCTGGGCGTGTGGCAGACCTCCAACTTTGAGCCGGGCGAATACACGTTGCGGCTGCGCGTGGCGATGCCCGGCATTGCGCCGATCGAAACGCGGGTGTTGGTGCGGCTCGAACGCTAGAACGATGTGCGGTCGCAGTGCGCGGGCATTGACAAATAGCAACGCATTCCCTACCATACCATCAGGAGCGCATACACCAGCGAACATACCGGCACCAAACCTCAATCCTCTCCAAGAATCGCCGTTCTCACAGTGCACTGCCCGAGTGGCCGCTGAGAGCATGCAAAAAGGATACGTCTATGTCGACCATCATTTTGTACAACGGGCCGATCTATACGCTTGACCCAGCGCAGCCCCGCGTCCAAGCGCTCGCTATTCGCAATGGGCGCGTGCTGGCGGCTGGCTCCGAGGGCAAGGTGCAGGCTGCCACAGGCGGTCGGGCCGAGGGCATCAACCTACAGGGCCGTGCAGTCGTACCCGCCCTCACCGATGCGCACGTCCACTTCACGTGGTACGGCATTACGCGCCGCCAAGTGCAACTCGATGGCGTTGCCGATGTTGAGACCGCTCTCGAACTAATCGCCGCCAGGGCCGCCGAACTGCCTCCCGGCGCTTGGCTGATCGGCAGCGGTTGGAACCACTCGCTGTGGGGCGGGCAATGGCCCACCGCCGCAATGCTCGATCGAGTGGTGCCCGACCGCCCGGTGTTCCTGACCCGCAAGGACGGCCATTCGGCCTGGGTGAACAGCCGCACGCTGGAGTTGGCCCAGATCGATGATCAAACTCCCGATCCGCCCGGCGGCACCATCCAGCGCGAGAAGAAGAAGGCCACCGGCATCCTGCTGGAGACGGCGCTGGATCTGGTGCGCAAGATCCTGCCCGAAGAGACCCAGGAGGAGCGCTTATCGGCCCTACAGGCCGCGATCACCGAGGCGCATTCCTACGGGATGGCTGGCGTGCATATCCCACCCACGCTGCACCCAGGAGACGGTGCCCATACGCTGACCGACCTGCAACTGCTGCGCGAACGTGGCCAATTGCGGCTGCGCTGCCTAAGCCACATCGGCCTCGATAACTTCGAGGACGCCCTGCGCATGGGCATTCGTAGCGGCTTGGGCGACCGTTGGCTGCGGATCGGCGCGCTGAAGCTGTTCGCCGATGGCTCGCTCGGCTCGGAGACCGCCGAGATGCTTTCGCACTACGAGGGGCGCCGCCACTTGGGCAGCCAGACCATCGGAACCGAGGAGTTGAACGATCTGGTGCTGCAGGCCAATCGCAGCGGCATTGCCGTGATCATCCACGCGATCGGCGATGCGGCCAACCGCCGCGTGCTCGATGCGATCGAGCGGGCGCAGCGCATGCTGTCGGAGACCGACCCGAATGCCTTGGAAGTGGAGAGCAAGCCGCCCAAGTTAGCGCTGCCCAACCGCATCGAGCATTGCCAAGTGCTGCACCCCCGCGACATCCCTCGGTTCGCGCAGTTGGGCGTAGTCGCCTCGATGCAACCCATCCACGCCACCTCCGATATGGAGATGGCCGATCGGCTGTGGGGTGAGCGGGCCGCGCTCTCCTACGCATGGCGCGCCCTGAAGGAGAGCGGCGCGGTGCTGGCCTTCGGCTCGGATGCCCCGGTGGAGCCGCTGAACCCGTGGCTCAGCGTGCATGCCGCGGTGACACGCCAACGCATCGACGGCACGCCTCCGGGTGGCTGGTACCCCGAACAGTGCATCTCGGTCACCGATGCGCTGCGCGGCTTCACGGTCGGCGCGGCAGTGGCAGCGGGCACTGCGCACGAGCAGGGCACGCTGATGCCGGGCATGTTGGCCGACTTGGCGGTGCTCTCCGATGATCCGTTCACGATCAACCCAACAGGTTTACATAGTGTGCGCTCGGAGTTGACCATGATCGAGGGCGAGATCGTGTGGGAGCGCTAGTGCCCGGTTGTTATGCTGTATTGGTTTGGTGAGATCAGCGCATCGGCTGGGACAGCGCCCGTGGTCATGCCCGCGAGTGCCCGAGCGGTTGCATGTAGGTGACAGATGTACCAATAACCAGGGTGTGGGGCGATTCCCACACCCTTGTTTGTTGGCACGGCGTTAGGCACGCCCGCTCAACTGCGCTGCGGCGGCCTGATCGACCAGCCACGTCAACTGGCCATTGGTCGGTACAACGCCTTGCGAGGGCAGTTGGACACGGTTGGCCGGGCCTTCGAGCACATCGCGCAGGGTGGCGGCTTTGTCGCTCCCACCCGCCAGGAAGATGATCTGCGCGGCGTTGTTGAGCAGCCGATACGTGAAGGTGACGCGGGTCGGCGGCGGTTTGGGCGAGTTGTACACGGGCGCGACGAGCGCATCGGTGGGTGCGACCACCTCGGGGTGCCCTGGGAACAGCGAGGCGGTGTGGCCGTCGGGGCCCATGCCCAGGAAGATCAGGTCGAAGCGGGGCAGGTCGGTGCCGAATACGGCAGTGAGCGTTTCGGCGTAGGCGCTGGCGCATTCCTCGGGCGTGCTGCCGACGGTGGGCATCGGGTAGATGTTGGCGGCGAGGATGTGCACGTGGTCGAGCAGCGTTTCGCGGGCCATACGGTAGCAGCTGTCGGGGTGGTCGAGCGGGACGAAGCGCTCGTCGCCCCAAAAGACCTCCACATTGGCCCAATCGACATCGTCGCGGTGGTGCTCAGCGAGATATTGGTGCATAGCGCGGGGAGTGCTACCGCCCGAAAGGGCGACGCGGAAGCGCCCGTGCGCTTGGATGGCGGCGGCGGCTAGTGCAACGAAGCGCTCGGCGGCTTCGACAGCCAGCGCTGCGGGATCTTGGACAACGCGGATGGTTCGTGCGTTGGTTTCACTCATCTCCGTCTCCTTCTTGCTGCGAGTGCGGTTACGGTGCATCATCCAGCGGTTTGGAACTCTCAGGGACCTCTGCACATGAAATAAGCAAGTTTTCGGCTATAATGCACCTGTCATCGACGACATTGTAAATCAGTTTCAATGAATGGATAGATAGTCATGCGTCTCATTATCATTCGTCACGGCGAGAGCGAGTGGAACCGAATTGGCCGCTACCAAGGCCAAGCCGATGCTCCTTTGTCGGAATTGGGGTTGCGGCAGGCCGAGGCGTTGGCTCTGCGCCTTGCCGATGAGCCAATTGATCGTATTTTTTCCAGCCCCCTTCAGCGTGCTGCGAAGACTGCTGAAGCGATCGCTCGGTATCACCGCGATATTCCGTTTGAGTACTCTCCTGCCTTGTTGGAGATTAATCACGGCGATTGGGAGGGCTTACTGGCCGATGAGGTGCTCGAGCGTTACGGGGATGGGCTGCGCGAGTGGCGCGAACACCCGACACGCGCGCAGATGCCGAACGGTGAGAGCTTCAGCAATATTTTGAAGCGCGTCCTCGATTTCAAGGAGTATCTCTGCAAGACGTACCCCGATGGAAATGTGCTGATTTCGACACACGATGTGGTGGTGAAGATCCTAGTGGCCGATGCACTCGGCATGAATATGGATCGCATTAACCGCATTTGGGTGACGAATGCGAGCATCAGCGTGATCGAGTACGGTGATGATCTGCCGTATTTGGTGAGCTTGAGCGAGGCCAGCCATTTGGGTCGGCTCGAAACAGTTCGCGAGCGCCAGAAGGCGATCTAGCGCTGCTGTTGGGATGCGTGTAGTATTTCTTGGTAGATACCCGAAAGCGCACTCATCAAGTTGAATGATGCTCGCAAGTATGTATTGCCCACGCTGTGGCACACCGATGCAACGTCGCTTTGTGGAAGGCCGCGATCGTGAGGTCTGCCCGGCGTGTGGCTTTATTTTCTATCGGAACCCGTTGCCCGCAGTTGGCGTGGTAGTGGCGCTCGATGATGCGGTGGTGTTGGTGCGTCGTCGCTACGCACCGCAGGCCGGTCATTGGGCGCTGCCCGCCGGGTATATGGAGTTGGGGGAGAGTGCGGAGGAGGCGGCGATTCGCGAGTGTCACGAGGAGACGGGTCTGCTGGTGCAGATCGATCACTTGTTGGGTGTGTACTCGTTTGGCAATCGCGAACAGAGCGGTATAATCATCATCTATGCGGCTACGGCTGTGGGTGGGACGTTGCAGGCCAACGATGATGCGCTAGAGGCGGCGGCGTTTGCTGTCGATGCACTGCCGGAGCCGTTCGCGTTTCGCTCGCATCTGCAGGCGATCGAGCGTTGGAGGCAGCGGCGCTGGTCATCATCGCTGCCGCTGGAGACCTCTGGGCAGGTGCGGATACGCTATGCGAGCCAAGCCGATGCGGTACAGGCATTGAACTTGGTGCTGCCCGAGGCGGGGACTGGTAGTGAACGCTGGCAGATCGCCGATGCTCTCTTCCACGATCGGCTCCACGCTCCCGATCATCCGACACTTTTAGCCGAGCACGATACGATGGTAGTGGGTGTTGCTGCGCTCAGCTTTCATCAGCGCCTGAGCGGTTGGTACGCCACGCTCGATGAGTTGGTGGTGGCCCCCGATCAGCGACGCCATGGGGTTGGTGCTGCGCTGGTCGCGGCTGCGGTGCAGTTGGCCCGCGCTCGGGGTTGTGCGATCCTGTTGGCAATCGCGCCGCCAGATGCCGCTTCGAGGGATTTTTTGGCGGCTCAGGGATTCGCGAGCGGTGCGGTGTGGTCGTTACCGCTCAATGGGTGAGGTGACGGTGGTTTGACGCATTTTTTGACTATGAATACACAATTACAGCGTGTTCGTGTCGTTTCAGATGCGTTTGTTGGATTCTTGGAAGCAAACAGACAACTTGATGCGCTTTTCCATGTTTGCTTGAAGAATACGAGTGTCGATTATTTGTACTTCGTCCGACATTGTGATAAAATTAACAGACTGGATACTCGCAATGTTGGTTTGACCCAGAAAGGTTGTGTGCGATGGTTTCTTCGGCGTTTCAACTTACCCAACCAACGCCACAAACCGCTGCAACACCAGCTTTAGCATCCCACGTGCTGCCAACCAATCTCAACGACATATTTCAGCGTGCAGAGTTGCTTGATGATTTAAGTGCGATCGAGCAGTTACTTTTGCGGTTAACTCAATCACGGGCTCCGCAGTTGACGGCTTCGGGTGCGCACATCATCGCCTCAGGTGGCAAGCGGTTACGGGCGGCGTTGGTGTTGTTAGCAGCCCGGCTCGGCAATTACGATCTAGAGCGGGCGTCGCACCCGGCGGCGGCGGTGGAGTTGTTGCATACCGCCACGCTAGTCCACGATGATATGGTCGACCACACGCCGCAGCGGCGTAATCGGGCGACGATCCACACGCGGTGGGGCAATTCGGTTGCGCTGATGCTGGGCGATTTCTTCTTCGCGCTCTCGGCCAACGAGTTGGCCGCCGAGCCGGATACGCGCATTATTCGGTTTTATGCTGATGCTGCTCAGACGATCGTGGAGGGCGAGTTGAGCCCGGTGACGCAGATCGAGCCGCTGGATGTGGCGTTAGGGCAGTATCGCTATAAGATCGGCTGTAAAACAGCTGCGCTGTTTGAGGCTTCCTGCAAAGCGGGTATTGCGGTGGCGGGTGGCACACCCGAGCAGATCGAGGCGCTGGGGCGCTTCGGCTACGACTTGGGCTTGGCGTTCCAGATCGTCGATGATGTGTTGGACTTCACGGGCGACGAGCGGGTGCTCGGTAAACCCGCCGGGAACGACCTCCGCGAGGGCACTTGGACACTGCCGTTGATCTACGCTCTGGCGGAGACTAATAGCCAAATACTACGCGATATCGTATTAAAGGGTCGTCCGTCCCCCGCCCAGGTGCCAGAACTGGTGCGCCTCGTGATCGATTCGGGCGGCGCGACACTGGCGATGGAAGAGGCCGAGGCAACGATTGAGCGGGCGCTCAGCCAGTTGCACGGTTTCGCACCCTCAGCGACGACGCGGGCATTAAGCGAGATTTGCGCGTTTGTATTGCAGCGACAGACGTAAAAAATAATTTTATGCGGCTTTGTAGTAAAGGGGTATGCCGAGTTCATAACTCGGCATACCCCTTGTATGTTACATGGCCTATTTTTATCGTTTATTTACATGATTATTGCGGTTCTTTGGCGAACAATTAACTTTTGTGTTGCAATTGGAAGATGCGCCTAATTACCCGCAACTTTCCCATAACATTTACGGTAACGAATATAGAGAATTCGTGCTGCGCTCGCTAGTTAGGCATTGTGGTTCGCTTCCTCACCTATATGCCACAAGACATATGCCGAACCTCTCGAATCGCAGCGAGTATGGCGCTCACTTTGTTTGAGTGTCATGGAGCGACATTCTATGAATGGGTTGGATCGTACACGCAAGCAACGCTCACCTTTTTTCGACGAGCCCTCCCCCGACGACATTGATCCAAATTGGGACGACGAAGCAGCTGCCGCGTTGCTGGAGGATTCCCCCCGCGCGATGACTGAACACGTCGAGGACTCGGTGCAGATGTACCTGCGCGAGATCGGCCAAGTCTCTCTGTTGACGGCTGCAGACGAAATCAGTCTCGCTCAGGATATCGTTCGTGGGCGCGAGGCTCGCCAGATGCTCATGCTCTACCCGCCTCGCAGTTGGAGCGAGCGCAAAGCGCTGGAGCGCGCGGTGGCGATGGGCGATGAGGCACGGCGACGCTTGATCCAGGCGAATCTGCGCTTGGTGGTGAGCGTTGCAAAGAAGTACATGGGCAGCTCACTCTCGTTTATGGACCTGGTGCAAGAGGGCAATATCGGCCTGATGCGGGCGGTTGAGAAGTTCGACTACACCAAAGGCAACCGCTTCTCGACGTATGCGACGTGGTGGATTCGCCAGGCCGTCAGCCGCGCGATCGCCGAGCAGAGCCGCCTGATCCGTTTGCCTGTGCATCTGAGCGATGCGATCAGCCAGTTGCGCCGCGTCACCCATCAACTTGAGCAAGCCCTCGAGCGCGAGCCAACTCCCGAGGAGATCGCCGAGGCGTTGGGCATTAGCCTGCGTAAGGTGCGCCGCTTGATGCAGGCCGCCGCACAGCCGATCTCGCTGGAGCAGCCGCTGGGCAACGACGGCGAGGGCCATATGGGCGAACTGCTGGCCGACGACGACTCGGAGACGCCGATGGAGATCGCCGCGCAACGCATGCTGCAACACGATCTCAGTCAGGCGCTGATGGAGCTGCCCGAGCGCGAACGCGAGATCCTGCAGTTGCGCTACGGCTTGGCCGATGGTCGCCGCCGCACGCTGGAGGAAGTCGGTGTGACGTTCGGCATCACCCGCGAACGCACCCGCCAGATCGAGGCCGAGGCACTGCGCCACCTGCGTTCCCCCAAGGTCGGCGACCGTCTGCAAGCCTACCTGGAGTGATCGCCACTTATAGAGTTTTTGAACATCCCCTCGCCGTAGCGTGAGGGGATGTTTGTGCATCATTCTAAGTCTAGTTGTACAGTTGAAAGCTGACTCAGCCTGTGTTCGCCAAGTTCTCCTTTTGAATGTTCGCAAGATAACGAAGTACTACCTCTATATGAAAAATGCAGTTTAAGCTGTTATAACAAGCTATCTATCAACTTATTATAAACCGCTCTTATACATAGGTTTCCTCATTAAACATCTCGAATGAAAATTATCATTAATATTTGTTATTCAAGTGTGTTATGATTTCACTTGGCTACCATTCAGTAGCTTATGTGCCTTGAGGTTTCTACAGTAGTCGATGTTGAACGATGTGAGGTGACAGCCAACACACTGTGATCATGTGAGTTACAACTCCCTATGATGGTCTTTGGACCCTGTTGTCGATGATGCCATGATGCATCATCAAAGGATAATGAATTAATGAAAGTAGCAGCTCGTATTGCTCATTTCCGTCCTATTTCGCTGCTCTGTGTGTGTTTGGTTTTCGCTTCCTCGTTTCTCTTTTCGGCACCTCTCCAAGCTCAGACGCAACCTGAGCCACCTTCTTTCAACGGTTTCCTCACAGGTCCAACAAGTGGAGATCCGCTTCAGATCGCGATGCAGTATGTGCAGTCGCATGGGGCCGCGTATGGCTTATCCTCCACTGATCTAAGTGAGTTGCGCGTAGTGGACCGCTATACCACCGCTCACAACGGCGTGACGCATATCGTGCTGCGCCAACAATTAGGCGGCATCGATGTGTTCCAGGGCGATATTGCGGTAAACGTGGCCCGCGATGGCAGCATCATCAATGTCCACAACGCTGCGATCCCACAACTCGCCAAGCGGGTGAACACGCGCACACCAAAGCTCAGCGCGCAAGCCTCGCTGGTGCAGGCAGCCACAACACTAGGTCTGCACTCGTCGTCGTTGCAGGGCGCACCACCCGATCCCGTGCAGTCGCGCGCGGCAAAGGGTGTGGAGCAGGCCAGCGAGTTCGTCGCTGCAGCTTACTCTGTTGATCCGATCCCTGTGCATCTGATCTACCAGCCGTTGGAGGATGGCTCGGTGGTGCTGGCCTGGAATATGGTGCTACGCCTGCCCGATGGTCAGAGTTGGCTGGATGTGCGCACCGATGCTACCACGGGCGAGATCGTGTCGCAGGTCGATTGGTCGAGCGCGAGCGGGCACGTCCACGAGGATGGGCAGACGGGTGGTGTTGCGGCGCCTGCGCGTGTCGAGCTGCCCAAGGAGACCGTGGCGGCACCCGCGCTGGCGGCAGATGGCGCTAGTTACTTGGTCTATCCGTTCGATGTTGCGCGCCCTGATGTGGGCACACGCACTCTGGTGACCAACCCTGCTGATCCGGTGGCCTCGCCGTACGGCTGGCACGATACTGATGGCGTTGATGGGGCGGAGTACACGATCACACGAGGCAATAACACCTTCACCTACGCCGACATTACTACGCCGAATGGCTACAACGCAGGCGATGTGACGGTCGATGGTGGCCCGAGTTTGACGTTTACGCCAGCTCTGGATTTCAATCAATACCCCTCTACCTACCGCGATGCGTCCATTACACAGTTGTTCTACACCACCAATATGCTGCACGATACCTTGTACCACTATGGTTTCGATGAGGTATCTGGCAACTTCCAAACGAATAACTATGGCCGTGGTGGCCTTGGCGATGATGCGGTGAATGCGGAGGCGCAGGATTTTGGGGGCGCTGATAACGCTAACTTCTTTACGCCACCGGATGGCCAGACGCCTCAGATGCAGATGTATTTGGGTGCGCTGCGGGGCCGTCTGATTGTGCAATCCCCTGCTTCGATTGCGGGCATGTACTATGGTGGCTCATCACTGCTTTTTTCAGGAGCCTACAACGTCTCTGCTGAATTGGCATTGGCTCAAGATGGCGTAGATGTGTCGACCGATGCCTGTTCAGCATTAACCAATGCTGCGGCTGTGGCGGGTAAAATCGTGCTGGTTGATCGGGGCACCTGTTCGTATGCCGATAAGGTGCTGAACGTTGCGAATGCTGGCGGACTCGGGGTGATTATTGCCAATAATGTCGGCACGAATGTGATCCCCGATATGAATGGTGAAATAAGGCCCATTCCTAGCGTAGGCATTTCGTACGACGATGGGCAAACGTTGCGAAACGCACTGCAAAGCCAAACCGTCACACTCACTATGTATTCAGCTCAGACTGATGCCGCGTTTGATACTGGTGTGGTGATACACGAGTACGGTCATGGTTTGTCCACCCGACTGACTGGTGGCCCTGCGAACTCTGGTTGTCTCTCGAATGCCGAGTCGGTTGGTATGGGCGAGGGTTGGAGCGATCTGTTAGCGTTGGCATTGCTGGCCAAACCATCCGATACGCGCCAAACACCACTCACCGTTGGCACGTGGCTGATGGGACAATCGCAAGATGGGGCTGGTATCCGCATTTATCCCTATTCGACCGATTCTTCCGTTAATCCGCATACCTATGCTTCGCTCAATTCAATGAGCGTGGGCTCACCTCACGATATTGGCGAGGTGTGGGTCTCGATTATGTGGGAAGTGTATTGGGATTTGGTGGATGCCTACGGCTTTGATCCCGATAAGGTGCACGGCACGGGCGGCAACAACCTCTTTTTGCAGTTGATGATCGATGGGATGAAGCTGCAGAAGTGCAATCCTTCGTTTGTCGATGCCCGTGATGCGATCCTGCTGGCCGATCAGGTCAACAATGCTGGGGCGAACCAGTGTCTGTTGTGGGTAGCCTTCGCCCGACGTGGTCTGGGTGCGAGCGCAACTGATGTTAATAGCCTCGTGATCAATGATTCGGTTGAGGCGTTCGATCTGCCCCCAACCTGTACAGTGAACATTGAAGAACCTAAGTTCGATGTTTGTGTGGCAACCTCTCCCCAGTTAACGGCGAATATTCAGCTTGCAAGTATGCTCAGCTACCCCACCACACTCAGCGCCTCTGGCGTGCCTGGTGCGGTTGCTACCTTCACGCCGAACCCAGTCGTTGCGCCGGGCACAAGCACACTCGCGCTCAACCTCTCCCCGAGTACGCCGCCCGATACGTACACACTCACGGTCGAAGAAACATCGGGCACAAGCGATACAGCGCTCGTCTACCTGGCGAATCAAGTGCCGGGCACCGTTACGCTGACCGCACCCGCCGACCAAGCAACCGATGTATTCCATTGGCCGACCTTCACGTGGGCGCCAGGTACGCAGACCTACAGCTATACGATTCAAGTCGCGAAGGATGCCGCCTTTAGCGATGTGCTGTTCAGTCAGAGCACGCGCGACACCTCGGTTCAGTTGCCAATACCATTGGAGACTCAGGGCGTCTACTACTGGCGAGTGGTGGGCAATAATGCTTGTGGAAGCTCGACCTCATCGGCTGCGAGCTTTACTGTGCGTCAAATTCCGCAGCTCTTGCTCGTCGATGACGATGTGAATCTTCCGAACGTGTTGGGCGATTACATGTTTTTCCTCGACCAGATCGGCATCGATTACGACTATTGGGAAACTGGAGTAAACGGCACCTATGAGCCAAGCTACCTGGAACTTCAATCGTACCGGACTGTCCTGTGGTTCGGTGGGCCAAGTTCGTATGGTGTGATCGGAGATGATGCTGAGGCAGAACTAGCACGCTTCCTAGATGACGGTAATTGTCTCGTGATCAGCTCTCAGGATTATTTTATACGCAAAGGCAGCATAACGCCGTTTATGAGCGACTACCTGGGCCTGAGTGCGGCGCAGGACGATCCTGGTCAGTCGACGATCACAGGGGCTGGGCCATTCGCGGGGCTAGGGCCATTCCCGCTGAATGTGTACTACTTCAGCACTAACTACAGCGATAGTTATGTGCCGACTGCAGAGGCTGGCGTTGCGTTTACTGGCGAAAAAGGCCCCGCAGCAGTCTATCGCGATACCACGTTCCGCACGGTGTTGATGGGCTTTGCGGTTGAAGGTTTAGCGGATGCTGCGGCTATACAGGTGCTTAAACGAGCGCTGAATTGGTGTACCTCGAGCGATCTAGTCGCCTCTGGCCCCACACTCGACACACTGTTGCCGGGCCAACCGTTCAGCTATACCGTGGCCGTGAGCAACACAAGCACGCTGGCCGCTACGGATGTGACCGTCACACTGACGCTGCCGAGCTTCCTGAGTGATGTGCAGGTGACCAGCAGCCTGCCAATGACGCCGACCGCTACGGCGGGCGTGTGGTCGCTCGGTGATCTCGCAGTGGGCGCGAACGGCACGGTCACCATCCAAGCCGTGGTCGATCCCAGCCTGAACAGCGACCGCAGCGATACGCTCAAGGTTGCGTTTGACATCAGCGCATACGAACAGGACATCTCCGATAACAGTGTGCAGACCAACGTGGACGTGGTGGTGCCGCGCATCAGCTTTGCGAGCGCGAGTGCCAGCGCAGCCGAGAGCGCGGGCAGCGTGCCCGTGGGTGTGAAACTCGACCGCGCCAACCCCTACGCCCCCACCAGTGCGACGGTGGCTGTGACGGGTGGCACCGCCACGCAGGGCAGCGACTTCACGCTCGGCGGCAGCAGCGTGACGTTTGCGCCGGGCGCCACCACTGCCAGCATCAACGTGACGCTGCTCGACGACAATGCGCAGGAGAGCGACGAGACGGTTGTGTTGGGGTTGACATCGCCTGTGGGTGGGCAGCTTGGCGCGCCTGCCAGCACCACGCTCACCATCACCGACAACGACCAACCAACTCCCGATACGGATACGGATACCGACACCACCGTGAAGTTGTATTTGCCGGTTGTCGGGCGCTAATCACTTCGTATCATCCCCAATCGAGTAGGGGACGGTCTCTAGCCGTCCCCTCTCACACCACCGGACGTGCTTCTCGCATCCGGCGGTTTCAACCACTGGTTTAGCGCCATATACCTCTCCTCCATGCTTACCAGTCCTT